>Ga0209208_10000552_pt1 | contig 49157 bp, 39 predicted proteins | sample S1TSphfallax_3_FD_187694 | JGI IMG/M metagenome (GOLD analysis project Ga0209208, IMG submission 187694) | Host-associated microbial communities from peat moss isolated from Minnesota, USA - S1T2_Fd - Sphagnum fallax MG (SPAdes) (version 2) | ecosystem: Host-associated > Plants > Peat moss >... | reverse complement strand
AAAATGGATGAAAAAAAAAAAAAACATTTAAATAATTTAAAAAGGTTATTTGCCCTTAGGAAATAACCTTTCTGAGGAAAAGAAGATTAAATGTCAATTTTAAGCAAGTTGTTTTATGAAACTATGTAAGTTCCCATGGAATAAAATGAAGGAGCAAATTTTTTTATTAAAATCCAAATAAAGTATTTCAAAAAACAACTTGCACAAAAAAATAGAAAAGTTCTTCAAGGAGCAATGAATTTCCTTGATGAAAGGCCCAAATTCTTTAAAGAAAAAACCTTCACTACAAAACAATGTACTTTCCCTAAGGAAAGGCCCAAATCCCTTAACAAGAAAGGTAGCTTCCCCAAAGAGCAATATACTTTTGTTGAGGAAAAATCCAAGTTTTCATTAGAACAATCATGTTTTGAATTGTTTTCCAATCACAACCATCTCATGTTTGTTTTTATATAGGGTTGCAATTTAACATTGGAAAGTTCTCAAAAAGGATTACAATTTTTTAATTGGAAGCATTTCAATCAAAATTCATATGAAAAAAATTAAAATTATACAAAATTTTAGAAAAAATTGTTCCCCAAAACACATGGTTGGTCTCGGGGAACAACCATCTCCCCCAAGGAGAAACGAGCTTAAGTTGCATTAGGGAGCAACCATGTTTTTAGGAAAAAAAAGTTTTAAGTTGCCCTAGTGAACAATTATCTCCCCTTGGGAAAAAAGTCTTAAGTTGCGTCAGGGAGCAAATGTGTTCAAATTTTATGATTTCAATTTTTTTCATATCAATTTTGATTGAAGTGTTTCTAACTACAAAGTTGTAATCCTTTTTAAACCTTTCCAACGATAAGTCACATGCCCATATAATAACAAACACGAAATGGTTGTGATTGGAAATAATTCAAAACATGATTGTTCATCACGAAATTGGGGCCTTTCCCCATAAAAAGTACATTGTTCCTCGAGGAAAGGCCCAAGTTCCTTGTGTAATTTGGGCTTTTCCCTAGGGAAAGTACATTGGTCCCCAATGAATGATGCTACCATTTTCCCCAAGGAACTTGGGCCCTTCCTTGAGGAAAATTCATTGCTCTTCAGGAAAGTTTGCTTATCCTTTGTATAATTTTTTTTTCAAAATATTTCATTTATTCTTTAATGAACTTTTTTTGTTCCATGAGGAATTCACATTGTTCCTTTGGGCAACTTGATTTGGATTGACACAATGTCTTTTTTTCTTAGACAGGTTGCTTCCCATAGGCAAATAACTTCTAGAAATTATTTAAATGTTTTATGTATTCTTTTTGTTGGCAAAAATAATTGAAAAAAAGATTAAACATTGAACCTTGGGGTTGAAAGAAGGATTCTATTAACATATCATCTGTTTTTTTTGGAAACTATTGAGTAAGAAAAATATTTATAACATTAATCATTGTGTGGGTACAATAAAAAAGATCGATTATTTTTTTCCATGTTGGGCATTATACTGTAAATGTGTCAAACCTGGTGTCACATTTAAGTGCATTAGAGGAGGAGTTGTACAATGCTTGAAGTGAATTCTTCCCCTTGTTTTTTTAAACCTTGCGTGGAGGCTGGACACTTACATGTTCAGTTGTGTGCACCTTGTGATTTGTATTGTTATCCTTTCCATATTTATCCCCACATTATTTGCCCTTGGCATTACACAAGAGCTGCTGAAAACAGTTGAGAAAAGAGCTACCTTGTTGGGTGAGATTTCAACAAAGTGCCTAATTTTTACTCCTTTTTAGATTGGGGGAGTAGGAATTTTAAAGATTATCTACTATTTATTTTTTTGAAGTTTCTAATCCAAAAAAGTTACACATACACCTTAATACATATTCCTTTATGCTAGGGACATCCCCCAAGAGATGGAGATTGTGTTTTATTTTCTACCAGTTGTCTTAAATTTTTGATTAATTATTAAATAATAAGCATTTTTCATCATATGCCCAATTTATCGGTTCAGATTAATCCCAGTTATAAGAAATTATCATAAAATTCTCAATTATACTTTGCTTTTGTACAAATTCATTACTAATGAGAAAGTTAGATTAGTGCAATATTTCAAAAAATCTTTTTAGAATTTATTTTCTCGCTTCCTTTTATCCCAGGGCCCAACTAAACTAATAGTCATTTATTCTCAACTTCAATAGCTCATTTCAGTGGGGATTGCGAAGGTATTTTTTTCTTTCTTTTTTGATTTTGTGACATATCCAAATTGACAATTTTTTCATAAGAAGGTTTAACCAAAATTGGCTGTAAACTAGAAATGAAAGTCAAAAAATAGAACATCCAATTTTTTTAAAAACCTACCTACTGGAAACTATTATCAATTATAAAACAAAATCAGGAAATTTTGGACCATTTTTCATAAAAATCCCTACAAAATAGTTCAAAATCAGGTTTTTCAGGTCAAAAGATTTCAAATGCTAATAAAGCCTTGCGAACTCCCTTAAAACAAGGCAGATTATCTGTTACTGGTTATTTTTGGAAATTCAAGCCTAAAATCCACTCTGAACTTTCTCCCCTTTTGCCACTGTTTAGCGTAGACAAGGACCGTTGATGTTTTACTTTAAAGTGAAATGAATTAATAAACAGCTGGGCCAATAGGTACCCCATGCTCTCAGGAATGGGCAATGAGCCCAGGCCAAAAATGATGCTGAACACTTAAAAACCTCTTAGAAACTTTGAAGTGTATGTGGAAGACACACAATGAAATGCGTAATATTTCCTCTGCTCACAAGCGGGTGTAATCCCAATGGTATTCTGATTTCACAGTTGGCTTTAAGAAAACCTAAATCCACTCACTTTCATTTGCGGGTTGATTTTTTTTCTGCCATGTAAAGCCTGTGGGTGAGGGCATTCCCAGAATTGGACTTGCACTTAGCTTCATCTTGCATGCCTTATGCCCTTGTCCTTGAGCTTTACCCAACATGTAAAGACCTCCATGGATTTTTCTAGTATATTTAGAGAGTGCATTGCAAAGCATAAAAGTTTGTATGAAATGCTCACAAAGTGCCACCATTCTGTTTTCCTGAGATGCCCTGTGTCATTTTGTTCCATGATACCCAGCAGATACCCACTGGATACCTTTTGAGTATCATTAAAACAAAAATAGCGTGCCATCTTTACGCTTGAGAAAGCCCTCAGTGGTGAGCTTCACTGGAATCATCCTCGTGCTCAGCTCAGGCTCTCATGGGCTGTTATTCCTGGGCTTTACCCTACACTATTAGTAATATAAATTCCACACAGGCAAAGATGAGCAGACAAGCCGAGTGTGTTTCGCCCCTACCTCCTCCCCAGCCCTCCGCCGGGCAATTGGAAAATAAATAAAATTTAATTGTGATTTATTCCTGGCTTCTGGTATGTGCGGGACGCTAGTTTTCAGGCTTTGTTTCTAATTTTTGGGCTCCGTGTCCCTAGTCCTCGGTACCCTTCCCGCGCGCTGACGGGAGTTTTGGTGCTCGGCAAATTGTGGCAATTTGTTGGTCTTTTTCCCGCGGGGTGGTGAATTCGGGGGCATGTGAAAGCAGAACACTGCGATTGCAGGAATTTCGGGGATCTTTTGTTGGGAGGGAGACGTGGCATGGCAACTTTGACATTTTGAGAAATTGGTGGCATTTGAAGCTTCTGTGATTCCGGAAGAAATTTGTGGCATGTGAAGTTTGTTAATCAGGCAGAAATTAAGGGCACTCTTCTTTGATGATTTTATAGCTATAGCGACTCCTGCGTTTTTGTACGAACGAAATCGGTTTCGTGAAAGCAAGAGTAATAGCATCTTCGAGTTTTGTTTCTCGCACATTTTCAGGTAACTTGGAGTCTTTTTCTCACATTTTGAGGGAACTTTTGGCGGCATCGTTCGTCGACCGTCACTAGGCGTTCTCTTACTCTTGCATTGCTCGTGAATATCAGTTCCTTCGTGTTTAACATTGTCTAATATTGTGATGCGTTCAATGTAACTCGCATTCGTCTGTTCATTTTCAGTATTTGATTGTCTCCAAGTTAATATCTTTGATTGTCGTCTCTTCACTACATTCGTGATCCAGTGCAAAACAAATATGTTGTTTCAAAGTCGACCTCGGTTTTGCAGCCTGGAATGAGCTAGTCCTCGAGTTTGCTCCATTGAACATTCTTCTTCACCTTCGTCTCTCATCCACCAAACTTCAAATCAAGATAAAAACTCTGGGTTGCAAGACGCAAATAGCAAGAGAGCAAATCATGTAGCAGCAGCTAGGGGTACCTTGGGGAAATTTACTTCCCGTCCTTTGTACCTTGGCAAAGGTCACATCTTGCCCATATTTGAAGGTGGCGTGGGAAGGAGCTACACAGGAAGAAGTCCAACTGTAACATTCTCGGCATTTTTGTTTTCCGAAAGAAATTCGTCGTGGTGTTGAACTGCGAGACATTGACTCCAGTGCCCTCTATCCGGAGTCTAGACGACTTGTATCTGTACTACTCCTGCATCCATACTCTCGTCCTTCACCTCCGTATGTGTGTTCCAGAATTTGCATTAAAGAACCAATTCACCGCTTCTGAATTGTTAGGGCAGTCTCTACCATTTCTCCTCGGTTCCAACTCACGATGTTATGCAACAGAGCTGAATCTCGTTGCTTGATAATGCTATCACGGCGGCTATACACTCATCATCAGGTTCAAGCCTTCACTTGGTACTTCTGATATCACAGATGTATGAATATTTGTTGCACGAGAAGGTTTCAGAGCGGAAGTGGAGAGTGCTTGACGACAGTTAAGAGTGCTGTTCTCATCCTTAGAGCATATCGCGCGCACACAAGCACACACACACAGAGATGGAACCTGACTAAGTTTCGCATCTTTCTTCAGTCCAGATCCATCTCTACTGTTGCGCCATTAGCATGATTACACTGGTTTCTTTGTTCAACATCTGTGTATAGTCCGAGCATGACGGTTTGTTAGTTGTCTGCTGCAAGGCGAGAGATTCTGAAGTCGCAGGTTGTATCAGCTTTTTCGAAACCGAACAATTTCCTTGTAACACTGTTCTGATGCATTATGCAGGTTATCTGTTGCTAGCTGTTTACGGCCAAGGAGACTTCCACGGGGACTGGATGTATATTTACATGAATGACTGATTACAACACTGCTGGCAAATCTCGATGAGTTTCAAATCTCTTCCACAACCTTCCACCACCAAATTCTGCAGGAGCGACCGGAACAATCATGGATACCCCGTTTCGCAGAAAGTGTCAACAAGAGGGAGTCTTGTGAATTTTGTTTTCTGAGCACTTGACGAGCTAGACTGGATTTCACTGTCTGAGGGGGGCGGGGGGTGGGGAGGGTATGTGTCAAATGATGATGCGGAGTATTCGACCTCCGGAATCCAAACAAGCAACCACCTTGCAGGTAGATATCTGCACTATCACGGTCTAAAGTCTGATATGCATGAAGAGTAGATTTGTTTCTAGATTTGACCTCATGTCAGGTTGAAGAAAGTCGTAATAGGAACATCACATTCGACTTCACTTGGTGCATGACCCTTGTATTTCAGGTAGCAGTGAGATGCCGTCCGCTCTCAGCGAAAGAGAAGCTCAAGACTCGTGACATTCTCCGTGTTGTGGATGGCAAGGTTAGCCTCACACCGCATGGACAGCCATTGCTCTCTAATAATGTTATGTGGGAAACCAAATCTTTCCTGTAGATTTTGTTCTGAGTGTAGGCTTATAATTTTCTGAGAGAAATAAATTCAATGTGACATCATTCTTATACCTTCATGGCAATCTGCCACAACCTTTGATCTGAAATGCTTGTGTGTATTGGCAGGTTGTAGTGGTTTTGGATCCTGATTTATCAAAGGAATATCTAGATAGGGTGCAAAATCGAAGCAAGGAGAAAAAGTATGCATTCGATGTTGCATTCGGTCCAGAATCTACAAATGAGGTACCACTCCTGAGATGTGCAACATTTGTTATTCATATTGTGGGCATGAATATAGCTATACATGCTCAGGAACTGACCTACATAATAAATTGTCTTATCAGGATGTTTACAATGCCACAGTTAGCTCCATGGTTGAAGGGGTGGTACGGGGCCTTAATGCCACAATCTTTGCTTATGGTGCTACTGGAAGGTGCTCTACATGACCCCTACAGGAAAGGTCGACACTGCATAACTAATTGAGATGTGTTTCAGACTTTGTTCAAGCTCCATGTTTTCTAACATTACATCCTTTCAAATTTCCTACACAATTGGTGAATGTGTACATAACTTTTTCTTTTCTCAATTGCAGTGGAAAAACACATACCATGGCTGGGACAATAGAGGATCCAGGTCTCATGGTCCTCAGCTTGCAAGCAATATTTGCTCTCATTACAAAACAGGAATCTGAATATGAATTTGAGGTCACTGCCTCCTACCTGGAAGTCTACAATGAGGTACCAAGCACCTTAAACCTACTGATCATTGAGCACATCCCTGCATTTATGGAGTAGGTTGGATCACCAAAAGGCAAGAAGGCAGAAAATGGTTTAAGAGATACAGCAGTATGCTTTGATCCATCAGTGGGAATGCATCAATACCATTCTGCGAGACTCAAGAATTGAGTCTACCACCCTCAAATTTTGTAGGTGATATATGACTTGCTGGAGAGCTCATCTGGCCACCTAGAGCTTCGAGAGGATCCTGATCAAGGCATCACAGTTGCTGGACTCAAACGCATTCAGGTCAACTTCATAATTTGTGCCCTATTTCTTAACAGCATTGTGAGGCAGTCAATGTGGAACAATGTACCCTTGTTATGATGGGACACTTATGGGCTGCAATGAACAACACCACATAATTACACAGCATTTGTATTCAACTGTTGGCTTAATACACTAACTTGCTAACTTGCTTATACTGTGCAGTTTAGAACCAAGTGAAACACCTGTATGGGTTGCTGCTGTCCTGGAGTCTACAGTATTCTGTAGGTTAAGGCAAAACTCCTGGTTTTTTCAGGGTTCAATGAATTTGCTCATGATGAGCTTGAATTTGGGAAGTCTTGTGCCTTTGACTTGTTGTGCATTGATGACAACAGGTGTGCTCTGCTGAGAAGATTTTGGAGCTCCTCACCCAAGGAAATTCTCGGCGTAAAACTGAGAGTACTGATGCCAATGCCACCTCATCACGGTCAGATATAGATTACTTGAACAATTCTTTCCTTCTTTCACATTTTTGCAGCTTATGTAGAAAGTGTAGTACTGTCCAGAAAATGACTTTGGATGGTGGCTTGTGTGAACACCAGTTCTCATGCGGTCATGGAGATAATTGTCAAGAGAAGGCCGCGTAACCAATATCGTCCCCATATTGTCAAAGGCAAGCTAGCCTTGGTGGACCTGGCTGGCAGGTTGGTTAAGCTTGCAGTTCAACTTTTCTCATAGTATCCTGCCTAGAATACATCTCAAAGACTGCTACATCTACTGATGGGAATGAGAGGGCAAATATATGTCCAGAGCTCACACAGTCAACTCAAATCCTTGGGTTCTCTGAAAGCATTACTTTAAATTGAATAGGATGTTATTAGGGTTCATGACATCTTCTGACAGTCTTTCTTTCTATTTTACAGTGAAAGGGCCTCAGAGACAAACAATGCTGGGCAAAAGTTGAGGGATGGTGCCAATATTAACCGTTCATTACTTGCTTTATCCAATTGCATCAATGCACTAGGCAAGCAGCAAAAGAAAGGTCTTGCTTATGTTCCATACCGCAACAGGTTTGTAAAAGTTGCTTGATATTTCTGGGTGTTGAAAATTGCAGAACCCCTGTTCTGGAAATGTTCATTAATTACAAATACTGAAGTGCCTGCTGCTGTTTGATGCATTTCCTCCTTTGGGCAAAATATGGTTGTATCTAGCTCTGATGCCACTTGTCTCTGACCAATGTTTTCTCTTGCAAGCTTTGCAATATCACAGAAATTGAATGGTGGGTTGTCCAGTACAAGAGTGGGTTCAACATAGGCTCAGAGTCCAGACACCAAGACCTGTTGTGGCTGTCTGATAGCTGTTTTGTTTTTGCAGCAAATTGACAAGGCTTCTGAAGGATGGCCTCAGTGGAAACTCTCGAACTGTGATGGTGGCAACTGTCTGCTCTGGTGCAGACCAATATCACCACACAACAAACACTCTAAAGTATGCAGATAGGGCCAAGGAGATCAAGACCCACATTCAGGTACCAGAAACTTGCTTTTGAAATGCTCACACAAAACTTTTGATAGAAATCCCTGGTATCACACCAATCATGGCGAAAGGTTACTTTTCAAAGTGACCAATTTGAGAGGGCTAATGTGGGTCATGCTCCCTATATGGAGTAGGTTTGCACCAAGTGGGGTTTGTGAAAGGTGTCTTGAACTTGTAATATATGCATGAATGCATGTTTTCCAGGCATTAATGGGTGAGGATCCATCTCCCATAAGCCAACCAGTTAGAAGTTCAGGCCCAAGGATCATTGCACGACGCATTCGAGAGCGTGCCAGCAACAGCATTGAATCACCTCGGGGTGCCAGTTACATCGAAGTCAAGGGTGCCAATGTCAGTCTATTTCTGTGATCAATTCCATCCACATATACAATTTAGGGAGATGATATACAACTTCAATTCTGGTCAGGCTAGCTGCATGAGAGACCAGTGAGATGCAAACATGTGACATGAAGTTGATACAGTTTGGGTTGCCTTTCAAGTGTCTATTGCACCTTTTTAAGGAGTTTCATGTGAAGCTTTTCAGAGGTTTTTCATTTACTCTCCTGCTCTGTTTACAGACAAATGTTGGTACAGTGGATGCTCATGTGGCTGACTACCAACAAATGATAGACAATCTCCAGGTTATAGCCCTTCTTGACTCTTTGTATACACATGGTCATACATGTCACTGGAGCTTTTGCTCCAGTCTTTGACAGTTGTACAAATTCAAGGTTTTTGTATTCTGAAGCCACACATATGCCCAGGTCTATGTGGAGATGAGTTGCAATGCTTTCTGGCTTTCTCCCTTTGTGTTGACAATCAGGTCTTTTCTTCAATCAATTTTTCTGAAAATTAGATCTTGTATACAGGTTGAGGTGACACAGTTAAGGAGAGAGCTAGCAGACAAGGAAACCCAGTTGAGTGCACGCACACCAGAAAAAGAGAAATTGGCTGATGATGAGCTTTCTTGGCTTGATGTACTGAGCCATGATATCAATGAGAATGTTCAAGAGAGGATAAACTTGCAGAAAGCACTGTTTGAGCTTGAGGACATGAATTTGCATAATCGAGCAGAGCTCCAACAACTTGATGATTTGATTATGAATCTGGTAATAACGTCTCATGTGTCACAGTACTTATATTTATCATCATACCTGGGGCAGTGAAGAACTAAGAGAACTTGTACAGTAAACAAGGTTCATGATCATCTGAGCAACCATTGGAAACATAGAAATCTGTAGGTTATCCTCTGTCTTCTAGACAATTAAGGTATCATATTAGCACAGCACTAATCCTGCATGTCGCCTTGGTAACAGACTATAAGAAGGATTGGGGAGAAGGAGGAGGCACTTGTTGAAAGACGGCAGGTAGTTCTGGACAATATCCGAGATAATGATGAGGCAGCAACCCATTATCGTCAGGTTGGTTTCGTCAGATTGATACAAAGCAGTCTTTCCATTGGGAGTCATGGACTTCGTCAATTGTTTCCTTCCCATCCAAGTTCATGTACAGTTTTGGTTACTTTTACACCACAAATGAAATTCAACCTGGTTATGGATCAAACTGGCTGACATTGTTGGTCTCTGCTATCTTTTCAGGACATTGAACATAATGAGGCACAGAGAAAGGAACTACAACGGCTCATTGATGAGGCCATTGACACTGACCACAACAAAACATTTCTGCGCATTCTTAGCCAATATAGGCTACTGGTAAGATTGCTACTTCATGCACAATGTCAATATCAAGCTTCACCAGAGCCAAGCAAGTCTGTTGTTGGTTCTGAAGTTTCATCTTCCATGCCACCTGAAGCAGGAATTGTTGTTCCAATGGTTTGAACTCTGTTTTGAATTACAGTTAATACAGTAAAATTAGTTTTTCGGTGTCCTATATGATTTTGTGCAGGGTATGAAAAACATGGAGCTCCAATTTCAAATGGCCATAAGAGACCAGATTATACATGACCAACGAGAAGCGGTCAGCAATCTGTGGTTGGTTCTTGAATGCTCTGGACTGGATCATGAAGAGATTTTAGAGATAGCTGCTCAGCAAGGCATTATAATAGAGGAGGGTATAATCCCCATGGTGGCAGGGCATACCCATGCACCCTCCACACCAATACCAATTTTGCACAAACAACCTATCCTGAACACCAGCTCTGGTAGGTTTCCAACTCTGGGGCAGCAACAGACTGGCCCTGACACTAATATGGTTCCTGAGTATAGAAACCAGGGAAGTAGACCTGGATGTGAAGAAGGTGATACAGCCACTTGTTTTCCAAAGACCACACATGAGGACTGGAAGAATCTGCCACCCCAAGGAAATGGTGAACAGCCACAGTTGGGGTTTATTCCATCTTGGCTTCAACCTTCTACATATTGGACTTGTACAGATTCCTTAAGAGTAGGTCTTGGTCATGTAAATGGTGATGGCATAGGCTCCTATACTCCTGAGAAGCTCAGGTTGTCGAGAACCCCATGGTCAGTTGATAGTGCATGCTCAGGAAGGTTGGGCACTGTCCATATAGACACATCAAGTGGTGGAAATATGATGGCAAATGATCCACTGCTCCCTGCAACAAATGGCCATAGAATGTTGACACCATCAAGGTCCAGGCGAAGGCCACGGTCAGCAGAGAGTGAGCACCAGCGCCGGTGGTTGCATGAAAGGGATGGCAGTACAACTGGGATTGATGCTGGGAGTGAAGGAAGTGAAACTGAAGACTTTGACCAGTACTGGGTTGAAACCCAACAGAGGGCTCACCTTCAGAAGTTTCAGGGAGGTTCACACCTGTCTATTGACAATCACTTGCTTCACAAGGTAATCAGCATCTGTATCCAGGCTTTACGTTATTACAACAAAGTATTCGATTGGTAGGTTCTGTGTAGGGTGTAATTGGTTTGCTTTCTGGTTGCATTTGCATCCATATGTAGCCTGCTGTGAGGTTTTGTGCTTGCACTTCTCTGTAATGTTAGAGGTACCTAGTTCTGATTCCAATACCTGACTAATCTTGTGTTTTGAACATTGGTTTAATTTCTCTACAGGAATTGTCACGATTGGATAGTGAGCTTCAGGATCTGAAACGAGGGATCAATCAAAAAACCACTCCATTGCTGAATGGCCGCAAAATAGATGCAAGTCGAATGCACTCCACAGATTTCAAGGACACGAGGCGACCAGTAACTTGGACCAGCACATCAGCACCAAAGCTGACTGTAAATCAGGTTATCTCCAATGGAAGTCAAGTATCTGCTCCAATCACACTGAATATATATAGTCCAGTGATGCATAGCAATGGAAGAGTCCACAGGAATCAATACACCCCTTTCTCTGTGTTTAGTACACCTCCATTGTCAGATGTGCAACCATGGAAGCAGGTAGGATCAGATGACCAAGGTGGTGCGGGGTTGGAAGAGGCAATTTCAGCCAAAGTTTTGCAACCAACTCAATCAGATTTAAATGAATCATACAATGTTGTCAATAGTAGAAAACCAACTTTGATTGATCACAGGAGGTCAAAGTTTGAAAATCTACCAAATGGTGTATGCCATGTGTCAACAGGAAATGCTGCTGAATGAAAGTAGCAGGAAGGGCTGGGCCCGGAATTTTCATTCACATTTGGTGCTACTTGGCTTCCGTAATTATAGAATTAACTCCACAATCTTTAGGCATGACCTTTCCACAACAACAAGGACTGGAACGCTAATGTTGGGAATGGATCGATGATTGAACGGCATAATTCAATCAGCAAGGAGCATGCATCCTTATTGAGTTGCTTTGCTCAAATTGTAAAGAAATACTAAAATTGTAAGGATTACTGCCTCTGCTGACTGCACCTGCTTGTGTTGTACATGGGGCGGTTGCAAACTCCTGCAAATCTGCTCTCATGAATACAGCTATGAAATGCAGGAGAAGAATTTCTGGAGCCAACATGAGGAAGAAGGGTTTCCCAATTTGTAGTCAAAAGAATATGTGATTCAACATCATGAGAAGACCTCTTAAGCAGGGATGATGAGGTAAGATGTCCTAAGCTTCAATTTGCAACATAACAGTAGTCTTGACATGTGTACAATACTCAAGACATGCTGCCATAATGGGGATTTGATGCTCATCTGAACCTCTTTCTCTGGACCTTTTTAAGAGCTGTCCAGTAGTAAGGTACCTCTTGACAACAAGTCTCATCCCACAGGAGTCCAATGTCATCAGCTGTCATCAATAGGTGGGCCATTCCCAACCCAGTCCATTTGGTCTCTGTTGGAGCTTCTCCATGGAAAAGGTAAGAGACATGATCTGTTGTTGTGGCATGTGGGGTCATTGTTGAGCAGAACCACAGCACATCTGAAAAGGAGAAGCATCAAATGAGGCCACTAAAAATTTGTGAAATTTGAGGATCTTCACATATGCTCTCTCTCTGTGTCTCTTTATGTATGTATGTAACATATATGTAAAGAATTTTTTTGTCTGGCTGGTCTAGACTCTAAGCCACATAATAGACAGAAGAGCTTCAATTGTATTGGATTTCAAAGTCAAGCTGAACAAGTGGTGCGTTTTTTGATCATCATGTTGAATCAAAAAACTTTATTTGCCCTTCAGAGTCCTGGAAGGTCCAAGTTGGTTGTGAAACAACCCTCCGCTCCATGAACAGTTGATCGGTCCCACAGTACAGAAAGAATCCTGGACTATTTTACATATGTGTGGTGGGTGAGCTACTGATGAAGAGCACAGAGAAGATGTGCTCCAGGTGAACTGAAAAAACTTCTCATCTTTCATATGCTTTAGAAAAGTGCACATCGGAGAGTTGCAACTTTGAGGGTGGTGGGGTTTTGTCCTCTTGGCAGCCTATGATCCTTTTTGACATTGTGGGATGTTGTACTTCGTACTGAAAAGTATGTACAACAAACCCCCAAAACAATCTGCTTTGTTTTTCCCTGGAATGAGATGCTTAAGAGAAAACCGTCTCTCCAAAGAAGCCAGACAAACAAAACAGTCTTGGACAGAGAGGTCCCAAGCCAACAGACTCTTGAGAAAATGGTGACAAAGTACACTGATTTTCAGATGGAAACACTTGGAACCCAACCCCTAGAAAGACATTGGAAGTACGGCTCAGAAAATATACAGAATTGTACAATGTGAGTAAAAAGTGGGGGTTTCTTTAAGCGAGGTGAAAGTGTAGTGAGAGCCCATTCTGGGACCTTAGGACATCAAAAAAGCTTCTGGGTTCAAACCCAGTGGAGTACAGGTAAAACTCCTGCCTGCGTTCTGCCAATGAGCTTGACTTGAGGGTACCAACCACTGTTGGTCGGTTATTGCTTTTTGACCCGGTTATTAACCCGGGTTCAGATTCGGGTACCAAATAACCTACCTACCGGGTCTGAGATTTAGGGTTGCCTGGGTAGGAACCTACCCGGCTCAGTATGAACTTTTTCAATACCCATTAATACCCTGTTGATAGGGTATTACTTTGAAAAAAGTAACACCCAACCTATACCCTTATGGGTTTAGGTGAAAAAGTGAAAAACACCTAGGTCGGTTATTCATTCAATCTTCATCCATTTAATTTCTTCATCCAAAAAGTTCCATCCATTTAGGTTTTTTCTTTTTGGCCTAAACCCTAAACCTATAGCAGTGAAACTATCATTCACAAGCTTGCTTGTTCAACAACTTTGCCTTTCAACAATGGCATTCTAGAGCATTCACATCTTGTAGCATGATGATTTATGAGTGAATGGCCATCATCTTCAATGATGCTATTATTCTTCAATGTTGTGAGTTCTAAGCATTGGGATTTACTTTCAATGCTATGAGTATGAATGTGAAATGCAAGATTGAGGAGCGCGCAAGGGTGGGATTTGCGTTGGAATTTGGAATAGATTCAACCATCCTCAACAATCAATTCATCAAGTTTCCAGGAAATGTTTTTTTCTTATGTTGTAAATGTGTGTGCACTCTTTCTTATTTTTGCATTTCATGGTTGCTTGTTGCTTTAGATAGTCTTTCACAATCCTAATGCACTTGAAATCTAAGGTTTCTTGTTCCATGCTCCCTGATAGGTCCTTGTTCATGTTTTCAAAGCATGTGTATGTCACTAAATTGCTTTCACAACACCATAAGTTTTTAGATTTTCTTTAAGTTGCATTTTGCATATGGATCTTGAAGTAGTTTGTCCAAGTTGGGTTTAGGGTTTTAGGAGCTCCTTGTGTTTCTTAAACCTTGTTGCTAGTTTCTATTGAAGTTATTATGTTTCAAAGCCTATGTCTATCATTGAATTCCTTTCACAACCCTGAGTTTTGGGTTTTTTTTTAAGTTGCATTTTGCATATAGATGTTGAAGTAGTTTGTCTAGGCTGGGTTTAAGGTTTCAAAAGTTCCTTGTGTTTCTTAAACCTTGTTGTTGGTTTTTGTTGTCAAAGCTCTTATGTTTCAAAGCTTTTATTTGCCACTAAATTGCTTTCACAACCCTCAATTTTGGGGTTCTTCAAGTTGCATTTTGCATATTAATCTTGAAACAATCTATCTAAGATGGGTTTAAAGTTTTAGGAGCTCATTGTGTTTTTAAAACCCTATTGCTGGTTTCTATTGAAAAGATTTTGTGTTTCACAACCTTAATTTATGAATTCATTAAGTTGCATTCTGGACACAGTAGTTTTTAATTTGTCCATTATCCAAACTCAAATAAAAAATGGTAGATATTGAGGTTTTGAATGTAAATGTGGATCTAATGGCAACTAGTTTTAATGATGATGGTGCTAATGAAATGGCATTGGGTTCAAATGAAGATTTAGGGCTAAGGGTTGGTTCAATCTCTACACCTAGTGCACCAAACCCTTTTGAAAGTATTGCAACCCCAAGCACTTCAAACCTAGAAGCAGAAACTACATGAAAATTGTTGAAGGTTCAATTGAGCCTACATCAAAAGGCTCAAATCCCTCATAGTAGGACCTCTCTCCCCTAACATTTCTTTGTGGTCAATGATGGCAATAAACCTAATCCTACTCTTTCTGAAACCATGTGTTGCACTATATGCCACTCTATTTCGCAGGCATATAGTTTTGGAATCACTACAAAAAAGATGAAGGGGCTAATCACTTGTAGGCAACAACATGGGACTACATCAATGAAGAAACATGTGACATATGAGCATGGAGATGCATGGGCAAGGTGAAAGAGTGTGAATTTGAATCTTGTTGTAAAAGATGATCATGGTTGGGAAAAATCCAAACATAGATTTGTTGTTGGTTATGGGGCCATCACAGATCATTTGGCAATATTATTCCTTATAAGAAGGAAGATTTGGGACAAAAAAAATTCATGGAGGACTTGCTTCTGTTTGTTGCCAAAGGCTATATACTTATTTATGTTGTTGAGAATTAGTGTTGAGGTGCATGGTCTTCCATCAAAATCCCCAAATTGTGTTCCCAAATTGGAAGCAAGTGGTTTAGCATGCCATTCTTGAATTGGTTGCCAAAACCAAGGAAACATTTGTGATGCTAGCTCTAGAATCTTGTATCCAAGAGCAACAATTTCTTTTGATTTGTGAATGTCCAAATTTGGACATGATGCATTTACTATTGTAATTAATTTCATAATCTCACATTAGGTGCCTTACCATGTGATAATGGGCATTTTTGAAGTTAATGATACATTTGGAGTTGTAATGGTTGCACAAGTGAAGGAGCTACTATCATGTTACAATTTATTGGACAAATTAATTGCATACATGAAGGACAAAAGGGGCAATTTGTCCACCCTTGCAATAACTTTAAGTTCTATGGTTAGTTGTGTTCCTTTGAAACTTGCACTCCTTGGCAAGGTTCTTGTTTTGGCCATGCTTTAACAAAACATGCCAATATGCTTACAATGATGCAACAACCCAAGGTCAACTTGAAAGCCACACAATTGGCCTTGTAAAAAACAATTATGTGGACTAAAATTTTTGGCAAAGGTTGGAGTGAATGGAAGAAGGCATGCCTTGATGAAACCTTTGCCATCAAAAATTGAAGACCTTAGTGAAGACCAAGTTTGCTAATGAGGTTATTTTGTTCCAAGAGATCTTGAAGTATAAGGATGCCATAAATCTATGTGACACACTCCTTACTCCTTGAAGGATTCGAAAATGAGTCCAAGTGAAAGACAGCGGAAGGGGGAGGAGTCAGGGCACACTCCTTAGCTCACAACATTTTGAGGGTAGAAGGGCGTGTTGGAGCTCTGGGATGGGACTAGGAAGAGTTGACAAGCTTCACTCATTCACATGGGCCTGCACACAACCCACACAAGGTGGTTAATGCATAATTGGAGCACCTTTGGTGTTAGGACGAGCCACGGGCAACACGAACACACAAGACTCACCACGGCCCAAGTCCTGGACTTGGGGGAAGCCACCACCTTCCCCCTTATAGTATACTTTGCACCTCTCCATGGGGCCTACATCCAAATGGCTTTTCTCTCCCAAGACTTTCGAGTGGGAGTCCCGAAATTGCACCAACTGGGACTCCCGCGATTTTGGAGCCCCATAACTTTGTGAGCAAACCTCGGATTATGGTGCGGTCTAAAGCAAAGTTGTAGTTTTCATCAAGAGCTTTCCAACAGTATGTCGCATGTTGTCTGGACCAAAGTAAATCAGGTCGATTCTCGACTTTTTCTGGTCGGGAGTCAAATTGCCAATTTGACTCCCGACCTTTCTTTTGGCCATAACTTGTGTTTCAGATGTCTAAATGAGAAATGCGAGACCATTTTAGACATCTACGTTCCAAGAGCTTTTCAATGATATAAAAAACGCCACAAGCCATTGAGTTTTGACCCCTCAAATCGCTTTCTGAAGTTTCAGGAGTCCACTGGGATTCCATCTCCCAAAGTGGGAGTTGCTTTGGGAGTGTGAGGGTTCACTACCTCACACTTTCCTACACTCTCGAGAGCATGTGATGTGACTCCCGGGCTTCCTCTTGGCCTGCAACCTTGTAACCCCTTTGCCTTGGTCGGAAGCCCAAGGTTAGGGTTGCGACACTATGTTATGGTAAGTAGAAAACTTTGGAGTTACAAGGATATGGAGTAGATGCCCATACGTGGGTAGTTTGTAAAACACTCACTAAAACCATGTTTCATGTTGTGAATTAATGTATTTTGAACTTAACTTGCAACGATTGGTTAATCTCTGACACCTCACATTCTACATTTTCAATCAATGTGAATATGCAAATGGAGATTCAACAATCTAAAACCACCTTTAGCAATTCTATTAGGGGGGATTTTGTATCTGAGTTGTAAACATTGCACTTGCATATGGTGGTAGAAGCAGTGATGGCAGTCCTAATTCCCATTCTATCATTTGCAACTACTTACACTCCTAGCAAGGCACATAACATGCTTGCATTGATGTTGGACCCACATTTCGTATGCATGGATGTGGTCAAAGTTTTTGTGGGATGGGAAAAAGTTATGGAAATGGTGGTAGAGTATGATACTAAGTTTTTGATGTCGCTAATGGTGGCATCCTTTCACCTCCAAAATCTAGGTTTTCTTGACCCTATTATTGCACTGGTAGTTGTTGATGAAGATTCCATTTTTAGCCCAGTGACCTCAAATGAAGCTATTCTGCAAGGGTTATTAAAGAATGAATTATCTTTATTTTGCCAATTGCATGTGAAGCTTGAACACTATTTATTGCCCTTAATTTGGTGGAAGTCCAATGAATTACAGTTTCCCAACATATCTTTTGTTGCAAAGTAAATTCTTGGCCTAGGTTTCAAATTGAAATCGAAAGAATATTTAGTATTGCTGGAGTTTTGACAAGTTTAGGTCATTGTAAACTAGGAGTGGAAAATCTGGATAAGCTTGTCATTATCATGAAAAATTGGTCTTCTGATGCAAGGGCAAATTGCATGCACGAAAGGAAGTCCCCAGATGATTTCTTAGCAGACGAGGCCAATATCATCAATGATAATGACATCATTCTAGATGTAGCTAGCTATTACAATGGTGATGAGTTGGAATGAATAATAAGATTGTTCATGAACATTTTGTTTTATTTTATGAAGGAGGCAACTTTGCCATGAATAGGATTCCAACAATGTTAGTTATGGTTACTATTTTTACCTTTTTCAATTGTAAGGATCTAAATTGTTGGACCAAACATTCCAGCATTGTGTAGAAACTTGACATGTTGCTGGTTCTATGCTCAAACTGCTGGAACATTTTGGTTTTGAAATTTTTGGAACATCTTGATTCTGAAATTTTTATTATAGTATTGTCTTAAATGTATTTTGGGGTTTATTAAATCTAATATCACAATCTAAACTTTATGTTGAATGCATGTGATTCATTAAATTCATGCATTGCTACCTACAAAATTATAGAAGTTGGGAGCAACTAGTTTGCGCATTCACTTTTTTCATATCATTTACCTTTTTTATTTCTAATGCCTTGTTGTCCACTTGGGCTGTTGTGAATCTTGGCATTATTGAATGTACTACAAATTTGCATTTTTGGTGCAGGGAGCACTTTGAATGAACAAACTTGGAGCTTAGGAATTATTGTAGTAACTATGCAAAGTGTTGATCTTCAATAGGGACCTATACTTGTAACTGATTGGGGTCACAATCATAAAGCCCTAAACTAATTAATCTTCATATTCAACATAAATCTAAGGTAAGAATCTTAAACCGATCTTGAAATCCCAATTGATTATATATAGATTTTGTTTGAACTCAAGCTATGTAGCCATTAAAAAAAAAGTCTAACTTGTGAAAAGTTTAGAGAAAGCCCCCTCCATCCCACAACTATACAACAAAAATTGTGGATATAAATAACAAACATTGTGTGGGTCATTGATAGGAGGTATGACAAGATTGGGAAAATTGGCAAAGGTGGCAACAGTGAGGAATTTGTACATGACAAACTATCAAGGTGATATCCTAGCTTAAAAAAGAAGCTCACAATTTGGCGTAAACAATATGATAACCTGATCCATCATGTTAATCCAAATATGTGAAGTAGTAATAAAGGAAGGAAATAAGAAAGTTTGTTTATTGCTTTCACTCAATATACCCCAGTTTGTCTTGAGTCTTCACATTTTTCTTTATACGGAAAGCATTCTAGTTCACTTTGCACATCAAATCAAACGAATAAAAATGATATAAAATTTTCAACTTAATAACCTACCCAAAACCTTCCAATATTGGCCGGTTCTCAAACGGATTATTGCAAGAATTGACCCTTATAGGTACCAGGCAATTCTTGCTCCCACAAAATTAAGTAATACTGATAACCGAATTGACTGACTTTGCCACAATATTGATACCCGATAGGTGTCAGAAATTTGAATTTTCTCTTTCAATACCCTGTGTGTAAGTCAGAAATTAAAATTTATAAATAACCAGCTTGCTGGATATTGAAAAAAATCAATAACCGGCCAACACTGGTACCAACGGCTTGTCAGGTTGGGTCTGCCGTTGTGCTTCCCTAATAAAAAGAAAATATAAAGTGCATTGAGAGACACATCATGTGGTCCAAGGAGATGCCACATTGAGATGAATGCCACTTGACTCAGTTTGAAGTAAAAGATGGTTTAATACTGTTTTGGGCCCTTTTTTACTTGGTCCTTCCTGTCGTCTCTTGGTGTCTTAATTTTATCTCAAATAATTTGCCACTTTTCCCTTCTCACTCATATAGTTGAGCTAAATGGGAGTGATTACACCTTCACATAGAAACTTCTATTTTGACTAGTGTTTATATACATATATATATATATATATATATAACACATATAGGGTGATGGGCAAAGTTCCTTGCAAAAGGGAAAAAAAACAGGAACTTCGGAGGCACCCATTGAATTATTAGAAGCAACAATAGATACCCATTAGTGTTGTTCAGATATATATAAAACCATATCTAGGAAGTTTTTTGATCCGGAGAAGGAATTTTTTTTTTCTGTCTGTTCCCATTGTGTTCCCATCAAGTTCACAACAGGTTCCCCAAGACATTCCTGATATCACCTCAATTTTATCCCATATTGTTTGGACAGAGTTCAACTTTCATGTAAATTGTAAAAATGGAAGCATAACAAAGCTTCTATTCTCTGGAGTGGGGGCCAAAGGGGTGCTACTATTGGGGACTGCCCATTACTCCAGAAAAATTGGTGATGGGCGAAATCAATGTGGCTTATAAGAAAAGAAAGAAAAACTATGGGGCACCTTTGAATGTGATTCATTGGAACACATGATAATTTTTACACAACAATACCTTCATGGAAATAGTTCTTCTTTTGCCTTGGCATACTTGATCAAAGAGACTTGGGAATAGGTAAAGAAATATTGCAAGCAATCATGTTTGTGTCACCAAATTTTGATACAACATCAAATTCATTGAAGCAGGTTTTTTGCTTTTTGGAAATTGGGCAACAGGACCATTGTTTTAGTTCTTCTGGATACCTATGTTTATAAGATTGCTTTATCCTAAATAACATGGGTCTATAAAACCTCATTCATTCACATATTTACACAAGTGGCAACATAAGTTGGATTACAAAGCTGTATAATCCTGACATACCTGGGTATACAGTAACGGTGTGTATATGAGCATGGAAGAACAGACGAGCCTGGTATCACCTGAGGCAAATATCAGCCTTATACCTTATACCTTATACCAGTGCCAAACTGGTAGGGACTTGAGATGATAATGCCAGTTTTATATCAGTTCTTGATACCAGGTTTATATGTTCATACCTACTTCATACCAGGCAAAATTTACCCTTAGGCCCAATACCAGTACCAGGCTGGTATGAAAGTGCTCAATACCAGAACCCCACAGGTATGTGAAAAGGGACATACCAGTACAACACTGGTTATAACGGTTTACTAATGCGTTTCCATTGTAAGATTTTCTGCGACACCTTAAGCTTGACCGTGAGCTTATACCACAGGTGAAAGCAGCTTCTCTTTACCCGCATCCAACTATTCACATATTGTGGTGCTTTTTTATTCCCCTCTCTCTTTTTCTTCTCTTTCTCTTCACACAGGAACTTACGCCTTGTGAGAAAAGATTCAATGCAACCCATGTACTGTCTACATAACCATCTTGTGTTGGTTGACATTAAATCACATTTGGCCATTGGCTTTTAAACCCATGCTCTAAAAACACCATTCTTGTTGATTTTTTCCTCTGTGGACAAAATGCCTAGCGCTCTCGCTTTCTAGGTTCTTAAACTACTGGTACAAAAAAATATCTAGTTGCCAACGTACTGGAATACATGTGAGTGGGAAAAGGGTTCACCACAAAGTAGTTGTTACAAGTCTGAACAGGCTAAACCACAATGACCCAATACATGTGTGCTCATTAAAAGCCAAATAAAAAAAGATACATAGATGTGAAAATCTAGCCCCAATAGCTGAAATTGATGACAAACACATAGGGATAGATTTTTATGCACATGGCCAAGTTACAATTGGATTGCTAGTTGGGAATAAGGGCTATCAGTACATGGTACAAGAGACAAGGGTGATAGGTTTTTGGGATTTGGAAATAAGGGCTTTTAAAAGATCGAATCTTACTAGCTTTCTTTTCATAGATGTTAAGCATAGAGTGGTGATCTTGATTTGGTTTACACAGAAACCCTATAAAGAAGTCTCACTGAACATATGAAAGTCCAAAACCCGCCAACAGACTAAATTATCTGAAACGCATTATGAAAACCGCAAAGTTGAAAACCAACCCATGTTTTTAACTATCTTAAAGAAGGCCAGAATCCAGACAGCTATTCTGATCTAAATCCATGCAATCAAGGCTGTCATTAGCATATGGTCTTCTTGCGAGAAAGAATGCCAATGTTGTTGATGTGGCCCAAAGGTCCCTCATTGTGTTGAATAAGTATTGTGCTTCCAGAGGAGTTAATGCACATGTGGAGTTCAAAGAGCCCCTCATTGAGTGGGGACAACTTTGGGCTTTTGGAAGAGTTAATGCGCATGTGGACTAAGAGTCTTAGTAGATTTCACTCCAATAAGTTAACCCACTTTAAAATTCCATATTGAACAGGTTTCATGAATTTTTTAAGTCTATTAAAACACATATTTTGGTCAAGCCTGGAGCAAGGAAGAAGCAGAACTACCAAGAAATGAAGGAAGCACTAAAACTGCAAAATATGAACCAATAAGTACCCCCAGTTTATAATGGGGGTGTTAGCCCAGGTGACGAACAGTTTTGGAAACAGAAATTTCATGCAGCCAATGGGAAGGCTCAGCATGCACTCAAAGTGCCTTGATTTTTTTTCCTTTAAGTTTTGAGTGGGATTCTATTTTGGGGATCCTTCAAAGTTTCAACTTTTTCTTGTGATGGGCCAATCACAACTATTTTGGAAATGGTGATGAAACAACCAACTAATTAATACGAAACAGAAAAATAAGTACCCCAAGTTTATGATGGGGGTTATTAGCCCAGGGCAAAAATGGTGATGAACAATTTTGGAAATATAAATTTCATGCAGCCAATGGGAAGGCTCAGCATGCATTTGCAGTGCCTTGATTTTATTTTCTTTTAAGTTTTAGGGAGGGGGGGATTTTTTTCATTTTTCAATTGCGGGGCTAGGAGGAAGGTAAGATTTTTTTTGCGGAGCAGAAGAAAAAAAAATTTCCGTAACATGCAAAGTGATTGTCCACTATCAACATGGAGAGTGGACAATCACTTTTTACATGCATAGATGAGAAGGCTAGAGGGTGGGGGTTGCAACTTTGTTTTGGGTTGTTTGTTTTGTAAAAGTTGAAATGTTTAAAAGATGCTACAAGAGAAGCAAGAGCTTCTTTAATGAAAGATTCAAAAAAAATGTTGGAAGCTTCTATGACTATTGCTGTGGCAGGGTCTGATGCAGATCTTAATTTATTGTCTAGGTGGAATTGTTCATAAAAAAAGAATGTGTAGTCAAGCTTTATACATTAGATAAGGGTGGCACTCTTTCACATCTTCATATGCAAATGGTTGTTAAGCTCCATATTTCAAGTTTGAAAATGTTAAATAAGGTTTTCAAACTGTAGTTGGGTTGGGATGATCCAAATTAAGTACCCGATGAGGATGTCGTGCACTGCAAGCACATATGAAACATTGACCTTCATATATTTGTTGATATGCTTGGCTATTGTATGAAAAATATTGATAAAGATCATTTTCAATTTGTTTATCCTAATGTTAATGAGATAATGATGGAAGTTGGCATGTTAGAGTTTGTCAAATATAGAACCATAGTGGTGAAAAATCAAGTGTCTCACACATCAAAATGTTTTGAAACGTGCAAAAATGTTTCATAAACACAAGATGAAAAAAATAATGAATTCATATCTTGCAGGGGTGTTACGCCAAATGATTCAAACTATTCAATTTCATCCCATAGCTAGTTGGGTGGTTTCGTTTCATAATGTTGGAATGGATTATCAAAGATCATAGGTTTTATGGAAATGCATGGTTGCACCACATTTGGGAGATATTCATGACATAGCTCAAAGTTTTTTGAGCATTCCTCACCTTTCAAAAAGCTACAAGTGAAGAATTGTATAATTATCTCTGCAAAGAAAATATCAAAATAAATTGCAGTTGTTCACCATTATAAGAGCCTAGTGATTTTGATGGATCTTATCAAGATGTCCATTCAAAATTTGTACTTTACATGCAAATAATGCCCATGCGTTTTGAAAAATTGTTGCAATGTGTATAGTGTTACCATGAATAAAACTTTTCACTCACACTTCAAAAGGTTTGTCCATTTTTTTTTGACAATTTTTGAGGAAGTTTTTTTCCTCTTGGGCCAATCAATGTATTTATTACATTTTGAAGTTGGCATTTGAACCCCATGACCCCCACTAATCTAATACAAAGATGAATAACAAATAGTTGGACTTTTGAGGCACCCGAAATGAAACAGAATAAGTACCCCAAAATATGACATATCCAAAAGCTCTCACATCTCGTGGCCAAAATGGGGGGTTTTGGTGACCGCTGTCCAGTCAACCTCTGGCTGCACCCATTGGTCCATCGAAGTAACCACCTCTCATGAGCTTCCAAGTGTACTTAGTCCACCATCCCTTTCGGACAAATGCACGTGAGGGAGAGCCCCGAGAGCTGTACGCTAGCAGCCGAGTCTCTTGCGGCTTGCATGCCGTTATCTGCGGGAGCCCACTCCCATTTCTTGTCGTTTGGCGTTGCAAATCTCACAGGCAAATATTTCTGGGGAAGAGCGGACAAGAGCAAACGAATCCGTGAAAAGAATAACCAATCCAGAGTGTTTTCGAGAAGGTGAAACTTTGAAGGTGTCGAAGTTACGTGTGTGTTTTTTTGGGGGTTCTATAGCACTTGTCCGGCCCCCATTCCCACCCTCAGGCAAAATCTTGACACCGTTCCTTTTTTCGTTCTCAATCCGACTTATAAGTAAGATTCACCATGTTGTTGCCGTGATTTTAAGAAATTACAATTTAATTTGTGTTGGATCTGATCTTGTAGGATTTAGTGTTTTAGTGTCTGTATTTTTTTAAAAGAAAAATTCAGATCCTTATTTTATTTTTTTGGATCTGATATTTGAGATTTTTAGTTTTGGTGTCATGTTTTGACATTTGTTGCGAAGAGAATGAATCTCTGTGAAAGGATTTGAAGGCCAAGCGCACCTGAAAAAGAAAACAAACTTCGTCGGTAAAGTGGCTTCTAGGTGGGGGAATGATGAACTCGGCTGTTGGAACATCCTCTCCTCCTGTGGCTGTAAAACTGCAGCTGGTGATTTTCCATAAACTGCCGCTCCTAACCATAGTAGATGCACATTTTCAGTTCCGCTATGTAAAATATCTTCTAGGTTGTTGACAGCTTCATCAAAAGTAGGAATTTTGATTTTTGCTGAGATGGTAAAAAAAATTCCTGACACGATCCTCTGGGGCGAGTTGTACCGCTCCATGATGGAGCATCTTTCTTGTTCGACTTGAATCATCAGCCATCTTTTGTCCCAAAAAGCATTTATGAATTTTGTGCTAAAAGCAGAAAACAAGCAGAGAAATAGAAAGCATCCTTGTGAATTAACAGGAAGCTCATCATCAAGAAGAACATCGAGGAGGAACTCAGGCAGGTTCTGCGTTTCTCTCTTCTCTAAAGCCTTGAAGAGTTTTATGTATTAAGATCTCCTAAAGCACTGGAGAAAATTTGTAGTGTATGTGGAGGGCACCTTATATCCATGAATTTCCCTCCTAGAAATTGGGAGGGACATTATGCCTACTCCAGGGTGGGATGGAAATTATGGCTTCTTATAGGTGTAAGAACTGTCCCTCTATTGAGGAGTAGGCATAAGAACCATCCCACTCATATGCCTCCTCATGATCTATGTAGGTTTGGTTCATGATAAATTTTGCCTTGTGCTTTATGATAGGTAAAGCCCATGGGTGGGGGACATTCCCAAAATGTGCCTTGTCCTAGGCCCCTTATTTTGAGAATGCCCCCCACCTTAGGGCCTTACCCTACACCGACCCTTCATGAGGATCTTCAAGAAGTTCCACATGGCAGAAGGACTTTTTGCCGCAGTTACTAAAGTGCGTAAGCTTTGATCTTCTTCGTCCGTTTCTATACCATTCCGAGAAATACAAATCTGTGAGAAAATATCTACTTCCTGACGTCATGGAAAGTAGTGAGAGTTCTACAATGAACAGTTTTTACGTACTTCTTTCTCCTAGTGTACGTGTCTTGTTGCGAAGCTCCCACCGTATCCGGAAGAGGAAAATCACGCCGTACAAACTCCTATATTCGGTGTCTGCAGCAGCGGGTCCCTCTTTTTTTCTTCGTTGCATAAACAATGTGCCATGGCGACCGAATCTAGAGATAAGAAGGCATGGCCCTTGGCAGTTTGTCCTCTTGCCCGTGCGTCACCCTGCAGGACATCGCATTGACCCGGTTCGTTCGATCGTCACTCACTTTGGCTTGCTTGGTCTCAGTGTAAAATGAATGCCCTATCCAATCACTGCATGATACTTCTCTGTCGATCCTTCCGCTTTTGGCTCCATTCATACTGTCTTGAGAGGCTAGATTGAACACGAGCATGTTACTCTTCTGCTACGATTTGCAACGTTTCACTGGTGCTGTTCGTTCTGGCATACCTATAATTCCCCAGGAATACCTACTCTTTTTGTTCAGACAGAATTGTTTGCGAGCCTCCAGGTGTTAGGTTTTATTCTTCTTCTGACGAGAGCTTAGACAGTGGTGGCTTTTCGTTGCATTGATAAGCCAAATTTTGTAGATGGCCTTGATTGCTAATATTAGGTTTGGATTGTTCATCTAGCAGAATTACAATGTTATTTGTATTTCTCTTGTTTTTTCAGGGACTCACGGATGGAAGAACCTGCAGTTATAGGTAACTCTGGCAGCAAAGAGCCACATTATAATGAGGTACACGAGCATGAGAAGCACTGAGAGCATAATTCACAATTTCACTCCTATGAAACACAATTGTTTGCACATGTTGTTGCTTCAATTGGCAATTCCTGTGCAAAACTGTAGTGGTGAAACTCGAATATTGTCATCTGAATGCATTAGAGGCCTTCAACACGAGTTCCAGCAATTTACAACCGAAAGAAGTCTGGAGCATTTGATCTAAGCAAAATGTTTTCTCCACCTCTCAGGGATGGTAAATGCTTCCTGTTCAAATGATTGCTTTCAATCCAAATCAGCTGCTTGGGACCTTTCCTAGCAACATTAGCAGCAAATATAAAGCACCCGGTTCTCTCTGGCTACTGGAGAAACACAAGGAAAAGTTGGAATAGTTGGACAAGAGATATAGGGTTTCTACAGCTAGCACTCTCTCTACAGACCTGCAAACACTAGGTACAAGACAATAGTCACAAGACCAAGGCCAAGTGGGTATCTAAACATCAGGATAGTAGGTCTTCTGACCAAAGATGGCCGAACTCTCTTCAGGCTTGAATTTGGCAATTCTGCATTTGTTGTAGATGGGTTGAAGCCTCGTTTGGATGACACGGGAAGTTTGATGATAAGATTCTTTGGCATTCAGTCACAGTTAGAGAGAAATGATTTGCCAGCTTCATAAGTTGACCAGCAAATGGCAGCAGCTGGTGTGTGGAAGAGAACACGAGGTCGAAGCCCACGCAGCAACGCTGAAAGCCCTTCCTCTGCTACTATTCTACGCACAGCATCTACAACTGAGCAGCTCATGAACCGCTGTGCCCCTGACACCCCCTGCCACTCCCTCACCAAGGTTCAAAACCCCTTCAGCCCTTCCATCCAATCTAGAAGCAGGTACAAAATGAAACTGAAAACACATGCATCGAGTAATCGTTTGGATCCCTGTGGAGCTCTTAATCATAGACATGGTTCCTTCAGAGCTTCACATTGCTCCAATTTGACACAATTGAAGAAAATCTCCCTCCCTTTCTCTCTCTGTCTCAAATTTTCCATTCAGTTAGTGATTTGGTTCTTAATGAAAATTGCAATAGAATCACAACTTGCAATGACTCGGAAAATATTCAAGCTCGACGTTCATCTACTCGAAGGACAAACTCCTTTGACAATGAAGAGTGCAATTTTCCTGATCTGGCGGTTCTATCAGGCATACTGATTGCATGCTTTGTGCACTTTTTTCTCCATGACTGATAAGTAAGAAATTCATAATGTCAATCAACTGTTGTTTACATTGCAGTGGCAAGGGCACTGCGATGTAAACAGAGCTTGCAATAATGCTCTTGCTGTCCTTCCCACGCCAGAAGGTTGTTTCTGAAGAGCTGAAATTACTAAGAGAGAGATTTCAGCCAAGAAATTGCCCCCTAAAGTCCTTTGGATCGGATCCACCGGGACGGTGTACCTGGCACTGAAGGCGGGTCTTAACAACGTCCAGAGGCGTGGTCACAGCGCTAGCGAGTGCTCCCGCAGCTCCACCTGCAGTCACGTGCACCAGCAAGTGCTCCTCGTCCACTTTGTCTGGCGATACCTCCATCAGCAGCTGGCATCACAAATGCGTTTTGCACAATTGAGAGGAGAATGATTGGGAAAACATCCTTGCTGCTGGTGATTTAAACACTTACACAATCCCTCCTAAGGAAAGTATAACTAAACACTTGCAAAGTGAGAATGGAATGGAAATCTACCTTTTTTGCAGCTTCATAGGATGCAAAATGTACAGCTGTGAAGGGAACATTCATGACGACAGTAGTAGGGTACGAAGTATAGAAAGCTCCAAATCCTTCTACTCGAAGCATAGTCGCGATGCAATGCGTCAAACCCCTGTAGGGAGTGTGCTTCAGCTGCAATCTTTGCTTCACAACGTCCATGGGAGTGAAAACGGCATCACTGGCCACTGTTGCCAGCGCTCCTGCAGTCCCGTGTGCCAGAGGATGGTATCCTTTTTCATTTCCGCCCAACTTGTGCTTGCAAACTTCGTATACGGAGAAGTAAACAGCATGGGCAGGTCCAGCCCCTAGACCCATTGCTCCAATCCCTCGGTACAGTCCCACAGCCCCCTCTGATTTGACGATGGAAACCAGAGCCCTAGAGACTGTTGAGTGACGAGAGCCACCAGCACTTGCTAACATCTGCATTCGTGTTTTCAGCGTATCAACGGGGAACATTGCCATGTGTTCCACCATTCCAGCGACAGAACCAGCAAGCATGTAATGGCCAAATTTAAGTCCATCGTGTAGCTCATTCTCTTTTGCTTGAGTGACGCTCTCATGCTTCGGAAAATTGGTGAGGTCTGCCTCATGGGCATAGCTTAACGGGGACAACAGATGCCTTTCTCGCAGATCAGATGCTGTCTCAGCCATGCGCTATGCGACAGAAATTAAGTCGCTTGACTTTACCACCACCTCCACCTCTCTTCCCGGATTACACTTGTTTCCAACTGGATAGCTCTAGAAGGAGCTTCTGGAGCGGAATCACACGCCTAAGTGCTCCTTGAAGGCTAAACACGCTGAATTGCATGCAAGATTGAGGTAACTTCTGATCCTGTCCACAATTCCAATTGGTTCCAATTTCAGTACTGGAACAAAAATCTCATACAATGGATCTCTGCACTAGGTGTGATTCAGTAGAATAAAGTCATAGATGTTCCTGATCTCCATTCTCAATTGGGACGGATGCAAACATCCTCCTGCTCTTCGCGTTCAGCTCTTTCTGCAGCCTCCTTCCTTCTCTTTTGTTACTAGTGATTAAGTCCAGATATTCCAGTTCTATTCATGGGGGAAGAGCCCAAAATCAATAACTAGTCTAGAGCTCAAAGCTTTACAAAACTTAGTTGCTGATGAGATCAGTACAAGATCCCCATAATAGCCTGTGAATTGACACTCTGCAAGCTACCATCTGATCCGACAAACTAGAAAGGAGTATTGGAGACAGAGCAGAAGATATACAAGAAACAACTCTCGCCGTGAGTTCTTTGCATTATAGAAAACAATGTATTTTACTTCTTGTGCAGTGACGCAGGCGGACGGGTGCAGACGAAGAGGGAGTACAAAGAATCAACCTCCCTATATAAAAGTGCAAAGAATCGACCTCCCTAAAAAAGTGCAGGCCCTATAGCAAATCAGGTAAGTAAGCATTATTGCTTTTTCATTATGTTGAAATTCACAACCGCCTTTTTTTTCTTTGCAAACGGCATCATCACCACTTTATTCAGAATCATCCACAAGAGTAGGAATCCCTGGGGCACCGTGTTACATCTTCCAGTATTCCGTTTGTGGCTAAGATATCCAACCTTTTGCATCTGCCTTTAGCCTGGTAGCTAACATTACCAACTCAATTGTATTGAATCACACTTGGCCAGAGTCATCCAACACCCGCCAGTTCACCACAAAGGATGGATGGTGTGTGGACAGGAAATGGTTTTTCATTGCATTAATGTCCCATAACTAACCACTGTGGTCAGCCATGTATGAACTACCCACATGCATCTACCTATCAAGGAGTCACCATGTGGCTTACTTACGTATATTAACAAGTTACATCCCTCCCTACATGCCTATCAAAGTTACCCCCTTATCTAGGTACCACAAGGGCTGAAGCAAGAGTGGTCCAGATTTAACCCAGAAAATGCTAAATTTGGACTGATGGACCCTAATTTAATCTTATGATGGGATATGTGCTATGGTTAAAAGCACCATAATAAAATTTATGGTTTTTAGTTTTTACCGTGGTGCCAGTGAAGGTGCTGGTTCACCCACAGTGAACCTTGAAAACTTAGTTGTGGATTATCCACAACCCTGACAAAACAGTCAGTGTCCCATTTTAATGAGCAAGCTTATATCATTGTTAAAACCTACAATGAGGATGCTTCTTTAAATGAGTGACAAAACGCATCCAGCATTGGATCACATATTTTGGAATGTAAATGTAAGGTCCAAAACAGTTGTTCCCTAGCAGATGCCCAGTTTTGCTTTGTTTTGGGGTTTTCACACTGGCAAGGGCTCCCTTGCTGTTTCGCCAAATTAATAGTGAAGGTAAAATCTTATTTCGGATGTAGTAGGTCTGAGCATGATCTGGAACACTGGATGTTCATTTTCAGGATTCTTTTGAAGGCTTAATATTATTGGAGGGACAAAAGCTTGTGGCCTCAAGCTAAAGATAACAGATGCATGATACCCAGCTTACGTATTTATCATTGTTTTAAGATGAGGGGGCTTTCCATTCCAGATGAAAACACATGGGTATGTGTGCACTGACTGGGTCAGATTCTATGACAACTTTCTTTTGTTATTAAGTGAACCTTGAAGTCTTTGGTACGCAAGTGCTTGAGTGAGTGAATGAAGCTTATTGGACCTTTATTGTATTTGGTGCACCTAGAATAAAATGTATGTATCCTTCAGGTTTCAAACTCTCATCTACAAAATAATTGGTTGGTGTTACAAACTCTAGACACCTATAGTGTTATCATGTGACTCATATTAATTAGGTGGGGCTGAGTTCCAAGTTCAGAGTCTCTTTCATTGGCCCATCACAATAAAATTCTGAAAACTTTGGAGATTCTCAATATTGGAGTATTTACTCCAAACATCTGAACATAAAAGTCCCAGTATTTGCCCATGTATGTAAGTTCCAAGAGGACAACATTGGGTAAAGAATTTGGGACAAGTGAGGTGCAATTGGGAACATGTTGGGCAACACCTTGTGAAATTATGAAACATGTTGAGAACCTATTGGGAACATAGGAACGACAATAAAAACAAATGCTCTCCACTCTCCTCAAAAGAAAAAGGAGCTGGCTTGTCTCATTGGCTGCCAAGAATTTCTATGCTCTGAGTTCTTTACCTTTTTTCAATTGTTATTTTTTACCAGTTTAATGATGTTCTTTCCCATTTTTAGCATAGGCTAATGGCAGGGGCAGAATTGTGGGGACATATTGTAACCAGTTTGGCCAAGACATTTCTGTGCTTGGTTACTCTGTTTTCAACACTAAATATTCCATTGTCCCCTGTGCATGTGCTTACACACTCACTTGCAAAATGGTGTACCATGTGTGATTGTCTGCACCTCACTAATTGTTCTTTCATATTGTCTTGCCAAAGGAACTTGACTTCAGAAATCTTTTTCAATTCGGTGACAGGACTAGATCTCTGTGGTTGTATTATCTCTTTTCATGTAGAAATGGTTTATGTGATTTTCTCACTACCTGACAAAGATTGCAAAATTGTGAAATGTAATTCAATTGAATAATTCCAAAACGCATATTTAAATTTACTATGTAGGTCAAGAGCAGTGTTGTGCATGCAAATGCTTTTAGATTTACATTGTGTGTCTGTGTAAATCAATTTGACAATATTTTTTACACATTGTGTAAATGTATAAAATTTGCTTAGAAAAGTGTATGTGTAACACATTTACACTTACAATGAAAACTATCAGATTGAACACTCGTTCTAAATGAACCCCTCCTTATGTTGAACATTTCATGACGAACGATGATTTTGGCCATATTAATACACCTTCTCAGAATGAACCCCATAACTTTGAACATTGAACACAAATTCCAGAACGCTCCACTGAAATAGTCCTTGTCACATTGAACACATGCGTGAGTCACTTCGTGAGTACAACGGTCATTTCACAATTCATTCTGATTTTGTCGTACAATAGCTGTAATGCATTCAAGTGTTGCTCAAAGAGAAGAAAGACTCGAACCATGAGTGGGAAGAGAAAGTACACCGAAAAAACATTAGTAGAGAAGGCCAAAGCATTGCAAGATTTGGACAATGGGATGTCTATGAGAACTTGCACTACAAAGTACTCTATCTCTGTCGGTACGATTATCAACTGGAAAAAGAACAAGAGCGAGATTATAAGTTCTATTTTTGAATTCACGTCTTTCTCAGAAAAGACCTGCACAAGTCAACAACAACGACAAGGTCATAGATGAAAGAGTTTACAAATGGTTTGCCAACGCTCATTGTCGAAACATTCCCGTTTCTGGCCCAATTTTGCGAACCAAAGCTCTACAAGTGGTGGCCAGCATTGGTTTGAACAATTTTAGGGCATCGAATGGTTGGTTGGAGGCGTTTCGCAAGCGCAACTATATACAATTCCATTTGCTGTCTGGAGAAAGCGCTGGAATGGACAAAAATGTCATTAATCACTAGAAACAAAACTTGCTCAACATTATTCAAGGTTATGACACAAGGGATATTTGGAACGTGACGAAACTGGACTTCTCTAGAAAGGTGCGCCAAACCGCAACTTGGTACATACTACAAGAAGAAAAGTGCAAAATAGGCAAGCTGGCCAAAGAAAGACTTACCATTGCTCTTCTCTGTTCAACAACTGGTGAGAAATTTAAGCCACTACTAATTGGCAAGTCACAAATACCATGAACTTTCAACAAACAATTGCCTCGTCAAGTCATCTGGAAGGCAAACTCCAGAGCATTTTTGAAATATCTTCAAAAATTCAACGCCAAAATGTAGATCGAGAACCGGAAGGCCTTTATTCTCCTCGACAACGCTCCTTGTCATCCAGAAATGGAGCTTTCCAACGTCAAGCTTGTTTTCCTTCCACCAAACACGACAGCAGGGACCCAACCTTTGGACTCTGGAATCATACGAAACTTTAAGGTTAAATATCGCAAGATGCTTCTTGAATTTTTTTTATCCCATGAAGACATGATCGCTTTAGTTGATGTTATAAAAAAAGTAAATGTTGGTGACGCCGTTGATTGGGTCTCTCAAAGCTAAGACCAAGTCACTGCTTCAACCATTAAAAATTGCTTCTGAAAGGCAAGTTTAAACGAAGATGCAGCAAAACCAGAACAAGATGACCGACCGGCTCAAAATCAAGAAGAGATGTTCCATCTTGCTAGAGCAACAAGAATAGAAGTGGAGGAAGAAACTGTAATTGAGGACATTCCAGCTTTTGATACTTTGGATGATGGTTGGGAAGAAGCGATTTTGTCTACGCCACATGTGGAACTTGAAATTGAAGAGGAAGAGCCAAAAATTTTGCTACCCAAACCAACAGTCACGAAAGCGTTAAAAGCAGTTCAAATTCTTTCGAATTTTACAACAGCTGAGCAGCTGGATGAAGTCACTCCACTGTTGTCACAAATGTGCAAGCATCTTGTAAAACATCAAATGCAAACATCCAAGACTGTGACAACCGATTGATTCTTTCACAAAACCCAATAAAACACCAATTTTTACTGTGTCTCTTAGAATGAACACCTTCTTACTTTGAACACTTTGAACTGAACATAGGGGTGTTCAATCCAAGCAAGTTTCACTGTACATTGTTTTACACTTTTTTTTACACTTACAATTTTTTTTAAATATTTTTTTACATTGCCATTTTTTTCAATATTTTCTATTTTTTGTATTTATAACTTTTTGAATTATTTTATAGTTTTAAACTTTAATTTATATTAACATTTATGTTTTTAAAATTATTTAAGTGTAAAACAAGAATGAAAATAGAAAATTTGAGACTCATAAGCAAAGCAAGCTCCTAAGCTTGCAGTTCAAGTGACGACTATGGTGAGCAATGCACTACACACACACTCATAAAAAACTTGTTAAAAGCTATATCCTAGAGTTGCCCCTTTTTACACTTACACACATATGAGTGTAACACTAACCTTTTACACAACATATAAATATTAATTATCTACACTTACATGGTTTTACATGCCCATTTACACTTACACACACAACACCAATCGAAAGTTGCCATTTTGAAATTTGAATTTCAATCTTTTATAGGTTCCAAAATTCAAAATTGTCATAAAGCACTCACAAACAAAAATTAGTGCACTTAGAGGGGCACCTTATATTTGTGAATACCCCTCCTAGGAAAGAAGATGGATCTTACACCTACAAAATTAGAAGTATCTTACATTTATTCATAAGGTTTAAAAACCCTCCCCCTCTTTTGCCTTGTGGTCTACATGTGTTTATCTTACACCAAAGTTCATGATTGTATTCTCTAATTCATTTTTTGGTTGAGTATATGAAAACAACCAAACGTCAATTTTCTTTTTGTTCCCCCTGAACATGGTTTCTATTGTGACCATTTAGAACATCTCCACCCAACATTTGTTTTTTGTGCAAATTTTTGCCAAAAGGTGAATTAAAAAAAGGAAAAAAAAACTAAATTTAAAATTGTGTCACTAAATGCGCCAAAGTCATTGGATTTTGTTTCCATCTATGGCTCCCACCTCCACCACTTGGATGCCACCTCCACCATAGATGGTTTGTGATGGAAAGGCCAAATCCTACCCTTGAAAATTAGGGTATCACGTTCACACACACCTCCCTTTTCCTACATTGAAAGTTTAAGCTTCTTCATTCTATGTTGAGTTCACCACCTCCACCTCCAAGTGTTTCATTCCTCTTCATGACTCGCCATAGCATTGGGATTTTGCAAGATTTTGCAAATGACTATTGAAAATGCACAACGTCTAGAGTTTGGCTAATTGCTAAAGGCTAGAGTTATGAAGTTTGTTGCCTCTAGACTATGGATGGACTATGGATTGTGAGTCAACTCCATCAACCTTGGAAGTTGTTGAATGTTGTTGACACTAAATTTTGAAGTTTGGACAATTGATCACCATGGTTGGTTGCACAACACACCACTGGTGATTCCTAGTCATCACCCATGATTCATTTTTCATGAATCTTTTTTTCATGATCACTTATAAAAATGTAAGTCTTCGACTCCTCATAGCCCATTTTCAATTGTATTTATTTTTTTATATTATGGTCTAGCTTTTTCATGTTGTGTAGCTATTATAATCAATTTCATTTTTTCTAGTTGGTCTTGATCCTACAAGTAGTATTCCATTGTCATTATTTTTTTATCATGTTCTTGGCAAGTCTTGATTCTCATTTTGTGTACACATTTAGCAACATTGGGTCATCATCATGGTGTGGCAATCATACATTAGCAAGTGCCCAAAACTTTTCTTGATCATGTTCATGTTTATGGTTTAATTTTGTGTAAGCATTAATGACTAGGCAGCATCAATGATGATCATGGTGCAATGGCAATAGGTGCCCATAACTTTTTTCCCTTATATTCATGCTTTCATTTTGTGTAGGCATTGATAGAATTGATCATGTGTTGTGGTGTAATAATCATGCGGTGGTATGTGCCCATGATTTTTTCCCCTCTTATTCATGGTCTTATTTGTGTAGGTAGAATCGATCATCATTATGGCATGATAATCACATGGTGGCAAATGCCCATAGTTTTTTTTCTTTCTATTCATGGTCTCATTTTGTGTAAGTAGAATGGTGGTGCAATGGTGGTAGGTGTGCATTATTTTTTTCCTTCCTATTCATGGTTTCATTTTTGTGTAGGTAATGTTGACCATCATTGTGGTGCAACAATTGTATGTGGCCATATCATGTTCATCATTTCATTTTGTGTAACCACCATTTTAATAGTTTATGATCAATCACCAAGCAACAAATGTCCATTGTGATCACTAAAACAACAACCTAGTGATCATGTAACTATCCATCATCATTAATGTTTAGTGATCACCCAAGCAATGTCATAGTAGCCCAACATGAACCCATTGATCATTGTGGTTGTCTTTGAGGCTTGAGGTTTTGAACAAATTTTGTAAACTAATCATTGTGTTCATGTGTTACATGCATTTTGTAGTGCATCCATCGCCATCTTAGTGGTCCCACAAACACTAATATAAATCTTCAAATGTATGACTAAGTTTATAACTAATATTCTAATCATTTAAGACATGATGTGGCAAATATCATCCATTAGTCATAAAAAACATATGTGAAATCATTAATGATAGTTAAGTCATTTTTAAATTATTTTTATTATTTCAAATTAAACCCAAAAACTTGGGAAACGTTATTTTTTTAACTTATAATATTTATTATTATAGATCTTTTATATATAATATAAAATGTAAGATATATTCTAATTTCAACAAATTTTTATTTCATTATTTTCCATCCTATCAATTATTGACACATGTCACTACCTAAGTTAAGTAATCTAAGTAGGTACAAAATATTCAGTCAATATTCCAATGTTGACCACAATGAATGTCATTTGTGACGTTTGATCCTCAGACCCCAAGGATGGAATTCAACTTGTTTAACACCAACCCACCCCACTTGTTGTGTAAATAATTTAATTTATATTATATCTAGACCGTACTTCATTTAAACATTACACAAAACCTCAAATTTGATAATTCACATTTTATTGATAATTTTTCCAAATGAAAAAATTAAAATTTTTATTTATAAATTTCCTTCATAATGTACACAATTATATGATTTATTTTCAAAAAATGAAAGTTCAGTTTTTAAAAAACTATATTTTGAAGTTTGTTATTGAATAACATTTCAACGGCCATTCTTTTGAAAATTTTAATTCAAACACATGATTTATAAATGGGAAAACCTTATCGCTAATACATGAATAAATAAAATTTATCTTTCATATCTTAAATCTTCATTTGATTTAGGAATTTATTATATAAAATTTTGCTTCCAATATATCATATTTTCGTAATAACTTTTAATTTAGATGTATGAGTCCATACAATTTATCCACATAAAATATTTATAAATGGATCATAAATCAATTACATCTATAAATATTTAATTCTTATATATTAAACATATTGAATATCATGTATAAATCTAATTTAAATATATTTTAATGTAATTTGAATAAATAATGATAATTTAAATAAAATTTTAATTAATTTCTGAAATTATAAAATTATAAAATTTAATATAATTGTGTAATAAGTTTTTTTACACATGGAAAATAAATATATCTATTTATATACATATATATTATAGTGCAAGGATTTCCAATTTTATATTTTACATTTCAAGTCTACAACTTCAATATGCAAATTTTAATTTAAAAATTGCCCCTTTGAGATATTCTTCAAAATTTTGATACTTGAGAAGGGTAATGAAGGATATTGAGGTTCAATTATCAAGTCTAGGGGTTATGGTAGGTAATAGGTAGGGTTTAGGGTCCAAGGTGGTTTGTGAGGTCTAAATTTAAGTTTTTAGGCTAGTTTTTTAAGTTTTAGGGTAACCTTTCCAAGGTTTCAAGATATGATATCCACTGAAACATCAGGGTTCAAAGCAATGCTATCATGAAACTTGTTTTCCATGTTTTTTTGTTTTTCTACTCCTACTCTCATGTTGTTATTGTGGTTCTTTCTCTCCTGTGCTATTTTATTCCTATTTTCATTTTTTTCCCTTAACTCTTGCACTTATGCATTGATCTTTTGGTTCTTGTTTTCACACATCGATGTTTTGACTCTCAAAAAAACTTTTTTGTTTTTGTTCCTTGTTAAGTAATAATAAAAGGTTACAAACACACATATATGTTGGTCATTTATTTTGTAAGTATTAATTAGTCATGCATACATATAACCATATTAGTATTTTAATTATTACTAGTTATATTAATGATTAGTTGTTAAATAATTCATGTTAATTACTAGTAAGTTTTAAACATATATATAAGGCAGTTAGTCTATTGGGGTATTCACTATTCATTAATTCAATCATTCATAAAAAAAAACTATTAGTTTTCTTGGAACTATATTGCGAATTTTCAATTTAATTTTTAAAATACACTTCTTGTATACAAAGATGGCATTTTTTTGCATATTTGTTTTTAAATGCCCCATTATAATTTTCCATTATTGCTCTTGGTTTCTGAGTTGTTTCCTCATGCCCTCACATTGTTGTTCATGTTCTTGTGCTTGGTTCTTTGCATGTACAGTGTGATGATGAAATTGTTTATTTTATTTGGAAAAGTGATAAACCCCCACCCTTCTTGCCTTATGCAAACCTTCAAAGCACAACTTTTGGTTGTCAAGTATATCAATTTGAAACTAGTAAGTTTCTTAACTTTGTCCTTTTTTCATTTTTTATTTTGTCCATTGTCTTGTTTGTGTAGCTTGTGTGTGTCTTTTTAATTTCTTATCGGATTATTTCTTTCTATGGTTTCTTGGTTTGTGTGGTTGATTCTTTTTGTTTTTATACTTCTTTCTAAACTTGCTTTGTATTTTTACTTGTTTGTATGTGTTGTATTTCTTTTGTTTGCATTAATAGAAAATGTGAGTGTTGTTCATTAACCTAGTTCACTAAGGGACCTTAAAAGTGAACCTCATTCATTAAAGGGTTTATTTCATTAAATGTTTTCACTAAGGCATATTTCACTAGACACATTCACTAAAGGGCCTTAAAAGGGAATTTAATTCACTTAATGGTGAAATAAGTTGACCCATTTCAATTGCCATTCCATCATGTACATGGATTTATTTTATAATTTCCATGTTTTGTAAATATTTGTAATTTCTTTGCATGAATACTTTTATTAACATAGACTGATGTGAACATATTACCATAATGACATGTTAAGCTCTGCACTTTCTTAAAACTACAATTTTTTTTTTTCATATAACTTTCCTACAATAGTGGGAAACAATTATTTGGCTCCTGCACAACCTTTCATGAATTATTTAATGATCCCATAACTTGATTTTCCCACCATAAATGCAATCAATGGAAACTTTGAAATATAATCCATGGTAATTGTTCCATTGGGAACTTTTTTATATGGCAATGATATAATTTTTCTAATTTCCCAAAAAAGGTTTTCTTATGGAAGGTCCCAAAAATAAAAATTTATTCACAACCCTAAAAATAATAATTATTAAAAACTATGACCTATATTTATGTTTAAATTCCCATTGAAAGAAGAATAGAAAATTTCATAATAAATTATCTAAGAATTAAAATTGAATAACTGAATTTTAAAACATATGATTATAAATGTTAACATCACCAATAATTATTGTAAAATTTTCAAATTCTATGTATTATGTAAAAAAAATGATATTGCTGTTGTTTTTGGGTTTGGGTTGAGTGTTTAGTTTTTTTTTTAATTCATAATTAAAAATAATTATATATAACCAAGATAACCTTGTCAAAGCTTTCATGAAGGTGTTGACATCACATTGACATTATATGTTATTAAAAAACACAATTCATGTATAAATTTGATTTGTTCAAAATATGGTAATATGTTCAAAGTTTGGATTCCAATATGTTTTTTATTGAACATGTTAAATTCAAAAAATTCCCCTTTTTGCTTAAAAGAGCTTATGTGATTTGACGATTAAGGTGTTGGCACCTCTTCCACATGCTCATGGGTTTGAATTTGGACAAGTGTGTATGCAAACATGTACATGTATGCATAAATATACACATATGTATGATTTTCAAAATAATAATGACATGTGGCTACAATTGTTAACGCCACATGGTCAGATTTTTAGGAAAAGAATTTGATTTCACTATCCTAACTAGTCCTCATTCACTAGGGGACTGGTTAAATTTACTAGGATGAATTTGTTTAAGTTCACTACAAATCTGATGGAACATATATATGGTGAATTGAGCCACATTTCCTACTAGTTTGGAGATATAATTACACCTTAGGATTTGTGCCTTCTGATTTCAAATTTCCACTTTGAAATTTTTTGTTTTTGGTACTAACAAAACTCATTTTGTTTCATGTGGTGTGCAGGATTTGTAATTCCACTACATACTACTAAATTTGTTACACATTGCACATTTCTATAATTTTAGATATGAGTCTAAACTGTTGAAAACAGATAAATCAAATTTGAAATTTGCCATTGAAATGCCTAGTTTGCTTAGGGGTTTTCATTGAATTTACAAAATGTGCGACTAAAAGTATAGGGTCCCATATATTGGTTGTTGGGTAAATTTTATAATTTAATTAGTTTTATAATAGGTTTATGTTTATTTGGAAAACCAGAATATAATTAACATAGGATATGTGTTAATTCATGGTATTAGAAAAAATAGAAAAAATATAACATATGTATTAAACATTTTAGGTATTAGTTGTTAGTAGGTTCAAATTGAATTGCTATCTAGTTAGGTTTTTTGTTCTAATTCTATTGTTCCATTTGTGTATCAAAAACTAGTTAAGGATTGAACTTGCATTGGTTAACATTAGTATCACAAATTATAAGTTGTATTGGCAATTGCTATTATCTAATCTCAAAATCTCATTTTTAAAGTTGTAATGGAAATTGCATTGACCACAAAATTTGTTGACTTTACTTATAACAAAGTGAATTGTTGAACTTGGCATCCAGCCAACTACTCTTGTATGTCCTAGTTCATCATGAAAGCCATCCACCTCTTAAAAGTAATCTTGATTTCCTTTCCAACTCTAGGCTTGCTAAAAATAAAAGTTTAAATATATATAAAGTATTAAAATTGAATGCAAAGAAAATTAAAATAAATATGGGGTAAAATATATGCATATTATATAATTAGGTAGGGCAAGGAAAAAAAAATTTCCATCACATAATTACCCCCCCCCCCACCCCAAAATCCTTGTTTGACACAAGTAGTCTAAAAATTAACACTTACTGTCCCTCCAAGCTAGTTTGGGCATTGAATGGAAAGAAGATTGGTCAAAACCATTCACATATAAAATTTCGCAATAAGGCATACTTGATTACATCATGGTATTTTAATTTACAAACAATGTCAATGGCACATTTTCTAAAAACTATGGTAACATAGATTATATGTTTTATAGTAGCATACTATTATCAATCTTCAAACGCTTTTAATTTATTAGTCTTGAAAACACTACATACACCAATCCTCATGCAAAAGCTTCACATTTCACAAATGTGTACAACCACTTTGTATAAAAAGTATATAATATAAAAAGGAATGATGCCTTATACAAATGTCTTTCAAAATCTTTTTTTTTTGGTATTTTTTCTTTCAAATAACCCTAATACATATCTTAATTGATTGATGGCAACAAAAATATTATAAATATTATTTTCAAAATCAAATTCGAATTTTGTTAAGTTCCATTTGCAACACCAACTTTCAAATCAATATTTTTGTTAAGAATAAACAATGCCCCCCTAACAACATGTTGCATCTGGTTCAATCTATTATTGTTGACCCAAGATTCAATGGGTTCAACATTCCCTGCATTTGTTTCCAATTGAAGCGTAAAAATTTGATCTTTTGGAAGAAACATTTTGAAGAATTAGAGTGTTAGAATAATTGACATCCTTTTAATGTGTGTAAAATATTATTGTTTTGTCACCAATGAGTGCAAGCATGATAAAGTAGATAATCATATTACCTAGTTAGGATAATTTGAGTAAAATTTTAAGGTGGGCCTTCATATATTAAACTTGTAAATATCATTTATCCCAATGAGGAATATAATGTTCTTTCAATTCATTATAATAACATTGAAGGGCAACACATTTGACATGTTCCAAGTAAATGTTCTTACATGCAAATAGATGTATGTTTTTGCGGTTGTAAGTTTTGAATGACTTTTCAAGAAAATGAAAGTAGGACTTCAATTGTTTCTGCTTTCAATTTGCATTACTAACACAATTTGAACTTTTGCATCTTGTAACCATAATCTATCGAAATTCAATCCAAAAATATTTGAAGAACAAATATTTGTTCTTCAACTTTTTTAAAAGTTGTCAATTGTTAATGGGTCATTTTCAAAGATACTTCTCAGTTACTTTTATTATGGTAAAGTTCTTCAAACTTTCTATTCAACTTATCATAAACTTAATAAACATCTTAATGTTTTGATAATGAGGTCATAAATATAATTTTTCGAATTTTTGTCAAAATCAGGAGTCTGAACTTTTTAGTAGACTACTTTTCTTGTCTTCTTTACCACCAAAATATAGTGTTCTGCTTGTTCTTCAACTATACAACAATCTCCCAAAGTTGATAAATCTTTTCTTCCAAAGTTGGTGCTTGACAACAAATTATGTTTTTTTAAAACAAAATAATGTGAATATTCAAAATGTTTTATTGAAGTTGTTAAGGTATGATATGTTACAAATTTTCTAATCAATCAATTACAAACATAATTGCATGCACCCTCTCCCCATCGGCTGAGCAGAATTTGCACTCCTAAACATGTTCATTCCTCACCATTTTCAACCTGGGCTCCTGAAAATAAACAGGTGTATGGGTATATATTGATCAACATTCAAGTTCTATATTCACTTCTAAAAGTACTGATACGCAGTGAGAGTAGTGCCACATGATAAGCTGGTTTCAAAGTCTCTTGAGGTAGAGATGCTCCATTCAACTTTTAGCTAAACTCTGTAAAGGAATTTGTCCTTTCAGGAGGCCTGGCAAAAATTGAAGGAACAAAGGAGTCACTCTATTCGGCTTTGTTTTACCCAACTCACCTCCAACTAGAGAGTACAATCATGTTAATGTCTAAAGAAATGGGATTACTCTGGATGCACAAAATTGGCAACCAGATTCTGCAGTGCTTTCAGCTCTTTTGAAATACCCTGGGATCATTGCAGCAATGCATGTGGGTACAGTACCCTCTGACTCTTGCAAAATGCATATATTATTAACACTTCCACAACACTCTCAAGCAAAGAAAGTCAGCTGTGGAAAGATCCCCCTTACTCTGACAACACCTCCAAAAAAAAAAAAAAAACCAAATAATTTGTGCACCTCTGACTCTGAAAAACTGTCCATGAATTAGTTTTCAAAGAGTTGGTAAAAGTTCTAGAAAGCTGGAGAGGATCAATCATCAGTGCCAACCAAAAAACAAAAATCCCATGACATACATCACAACCTTGGTAGTATCCTAGAAACAGGGAGAGAGAGAGATGATGCCTACCAGACAATGCAGGCAAAAGTAAGAGCCACTTCTCTGAAGTGGGCTGGGGAGGCTCTGGATCCACCAGATCATGTCCCACTTCAGGCACTACCATCTTCATGAGTGTGGGCTCTACAGACATACACACCCATTAATCCCGTGGTCGTACCATCTCTCAACTATTCTAGAAACTCTGCCAAGAGCAGCCATGGATTCCACTTCATCAGATCCTGCCCTAAACTTTCCAGTATCCAGGTGCAACAAGTAAAAAAGACAACACTTAGATACAACCCACATGCTACACAACCCATTATGATTATGTAATAACATTTCATCATCAACACCAAGCAGAAACACCCATCAATCCCACGTTGTACCATCCAGCCACCAGGTAGCCATGCTCAGAGTTGAGAGTGAAACCACTATGGAAATAGAGGCTGAGAAGCAGGTGAGCTTGACTGAAAGCACAAGTGCTGATCTGAACACCCCTGAATCCTGCAGCTTCCATCCGCCGGGACCAGTTCAACATGCTCTCATGCCGCTCTACACGAGCAGATCCCTCACAAGCAATGATGTTGCGGATCTTTTGACCTGAGAAGATCTGCTCAATCTTGAGGAGAGCCAGTGAATTGTGTTGCAGTGATGTGTCAAAGGCATCAAAGATGGCGGAGTAGTAGCGCAGGCACTCGACAAAGCGGTGGAGGAATACAGGACTGTTGTGGTCACCATCATTCTCAGCTAGAGCAACCACACGTGGGTTCAGCGATCGGAGATCACATAGGAATTGCTGGAACTTCTCATCACCCTTGATCAGGAGTCGATGCAGCTGAATGAATGTGTTGATGACCAACACCTCACCCTCATGGAGCTGCACCATCCCAACATGGAAATTCACGAGCCTCTCCACAATGGGGCAGAATTCAAATGGCACTTGGAGCTTGGTGGCATACTCTTGAAGCTTTTCCCTTGCCACTTCCAAGTCATTGAAGCTTGCACCTATGGCTGTCATGCGCACCCTAGGTGGCCCCCCTGGCCTAAGTGCCAAAGCCTGAACAACACACATCTTCCATGTGAGCTCAAGCCAATAGCTAATAGGTCCATAAACCTTGGGTATCTTGGAAGTACTCATGGATACAAACCCCACTTGCTGCATGTCACAAAATCTGTTACCTTACACAAAATCTGAATCTCCCAGCACCCACATGCTTCCAATATAGCCAATCCAATACCAGGCAAGATCTGAGACACGTTCTGTGTCATCTGCAAGAATCCTACTAAGGTTGAATATGGGCACACGACACCTCTGGAGCTGAAATGTTTGCTATCTGCATGGATCCACAATCCTCCTCACCTTAAGTGGAAAGAGTTTCAGTATTTCTCCAACATTTACAAACTTCACTATGAATGTAACAACTTAAGTCAAGAAGAGTGAGTCCCAAAACCATAATTTGTCAATTCCCACAAGACCCAACTACAATCCAGTGACACTGGGGTTCCTAGGTCAAGCAATCATCCCAGCATCTTGAGTCAACAGTCATCTGAGTCCCAAGAAAAGCCACCATCAAGACACAACCTAGAGTCCAGTGACACTGGGGTAATTCCTAAGTCAAGCAATCATCCCAAGTGCACAAAACAATTCAGCTACTGAGTTGTTTTGTTGAACATTTGCACAAATACACTTCAATCCCAGTGAGAAGGAAGCTAGGGATACCACTTTCCTTTCTGGATTTGCAGGCCCAACACTTTCTGATCAGCCTTTGCAAATGAGGGCAAAAACCCTACATATGGTACAGAGACATTTAAGCTCTCATGTCTGCCTGCAGGCATTCTTTTCCTACTTAGAATGCAGTATATACTCCAAAAAATATGTCTGATGCAGTCAAGAAGTTCAGCAATCCTTGAATTTCTGGGTGCCAAAAATTAGCTATGGTAACAGCCTGCTTGATTCGAATGCAGTTCATCATCTCATGTCTTGTCTTGTGACCATTTGAGAAACCCTTTTGTTGCAGACATGAATTTTCATGCTGAAGGCCTTGTTTACAGATGAACCAAATGGGGAAAAAAGCAAGAACAAAACCTTGAAGAGTAAGGGCAAGAGTTAAGTCCTGGATTCATGAAGAGGAAGCTCATGTTAAGCCCTGGAAGAGGAAGATCATCAACAATCAGAGCAAGAATAGTGCAAGATGTGGGAAGAGAGAGAGACACAGAGAGATGCACCAACTGGGGTTTGAATCCATGAGTACTTGGAGGGTTGCTTAATGTGTAAATTTCTTTTACCTGAAGAAAAGCAGGCCATTGCATTCCATGCCAGATATCGAGATCCAGAACATGGATGCAGTTTTCTCGCTCCACAGCGTCCAGCAAGATCTGGTTGCACGTCAAGTGAGCGAATTTGCCCAGGGGAGTGCTCTCGTACAGGACGCTGTAAGCTTCCAACATATCGGAGACGGGTACTGAAATGTCGCCTGCCAGGCCTCGGTAGGGACCGGAATCGGTGGCCTTCATGACTCGTGCCGCCAAAGCGTCCATGAAAACGGCGGCCAGGCGTTGCATTGTGTTTCCTCGCTGAACTACCAAGGAACTGAGACGCACCAATATCACGTGGGCAAGACTGACTTGTTCGTTCGCCACAGCTTCCGCACAAGCCAGCAGCAAATGCACCAGTTGCAGACCTGTTGCACCCATTGAAGAAGGACTTTGTTCTGGGATCATCCCCCTGCCGGAATCTGCATTTACGTCCTCTTCTTCAAGCCCACAGTTCTGCTGCTGCTGCTGCTGCTGTTGTTGTTGGAGGATCGTCATACTATTATGATTCTGTGCACCACCACCACTGCTGCTTGCGTTCCAGTTTGCACAAAGCCACCCATTGCTCCCGTCTGGCACCATCCACGACCCATTTTGCTGAAGCGCCGTCGGCTCCTGATGCACAACAGTCCCCAGATGGTACAAATCTGATTCTCGCCCCTGAAATCCAACACCACCCATGTGATCGTCCGTCCAAGAGGAGGGAGGAGGAGGAGGAGGAGTGTCATGGTCGAAGTGTTGCGATGGAGTGGCAAAACCGACGGTCAAATGCTCCAAGCCGCCTGCTTGCTGCTGCTGCATGGTCCTCAACAGTCCGTCAAGGCCGTCAGGTGAACTCGCTTGCTGGATCGAATCGCCGAAAATGGGTTCGCGATCGCTTCTGATCAGTGCGGCGGGAGTAAAAGGTGAAATCGCCCGGAGAAGCTCGAAAGGAGAGCCGGAGCCTTGTGTCAAAGCTCCAGGAGACGGAGAGCCCCCGCCCCCTTGGGACGAGGAGTAAGCATGATGATGCAGGGGATGAGGATCCTGGACCACCACCACCTTAGAACTCTTGTTGCCGAGGAGCATCATGGCATTCTCACTAGTACTGCCGCATTTGTTGTCACAGGATGACGGGGAAGACCGAGTGAAAGGATAACGGGACTCCCTGTAGAAAGACTCTTCTTGCATGCTGCTCATGCAGTTGTTCTGCACCAAACAGTCTACTGCTGTGCCTGTGGCATGATGAGCACTAGTAGCATGCATATTGTGATGCTGCAATCCGAAAATGGAGGCCAGTTCTCCATCCGCAGCTGTGTTGCTTCTTGCTAAAGTCGCCATGGTCGCTCACCAGATTACTATTTACAAAACAAAACCGCACTTCACAACACTTCTTTATACAATTTCATAACAGCAAAGTTCTCTCTCTGATCTCCACCAAACTTTTGAACGATTGTGGATTTGCAGCTACCACCCACCAAGCAAGACAAAAAGAAAAAAACAAACAACAACAGCAGCAGCAGCGCTCAAACATCTACGTAACATGTATCAATGATCACTTTCTCCCGATTCCATCATGCATCTGAAGACTGAGTCTTGCAACCCCTCACTCTTCTTTCAAGCAACCACCGCTGATTGATTTTCTCACTACTACAAACAGCAACAAGAAGGCTTCCTATCAGGACCTCGCTGTTGACAAAACGCTTGCAATCAATCTAGTTTCAAAATCCTCGAGACACAGTTTTCAAGTGCAGTATTCGACTAGTAGACTTCCTCTGCAGCAACCCACAAAAGCTTCTACTAATTGGACTACACAACTGAGAGCTTGAAGAACCGAACACTACGACCATAATCATAATTTCTTTTCCTTCTTCTGCTTCTGTTGCACAAACCCAAATCCACCAACAATCAAACAAAAGAGACACGGTACACTTGCAAACAGAAAAAAACAACTCTAGACTTGCATCTTCTTCTTCAAACTCTTGTCGCCCGCCCCCAAAAAAAATCAGAACTAAAAACATACTCTCTGACATCCCCGACACATCTCTCTCTCTCTCTCTCTCTCTCTCTCTCTCCACTCTAGTACGCGAATGTGAAAACTTCCTTTCAGGACTTTGAGGGTGCAAAACATGGTCCCTTAAATCGAGGAAGTGTACTAGAGAGCGGGCAGGGTTTCACCCACTTCCAAGCTCCTAGCTAGTTAGCGTTAAGCCCTGTTTACACCGAGGCCATTTGTGATCATTACGGACACAGCTTGTTAGGGGCGGTTTAGCGTCTCTAGCTTGGTGATGTAGAAACTGGAGTCGGCCAAATCCTGCCTGAAGCTTCTTAGGGGGCTGTTTAGCATCTCACTGGGTGATCTAGGAGCCGGAATTTGCCAAACCCTGCCTGAAGCCACAGCTTGGGTGTGAGGTAGGAGTCAGAATTGGCCCAGCCCAGTTGGCTCCTTCGTGTTTAACAATTCCAATTCTATTGAATCGACACCCTGTTGAACAGTTGATTCAACATGAGAATTAGACAAGCAGTGATTGATTCCAGTGTTGGCCGGGTACAGGTTTTCTGTTCAGGTCCAAGTACCTGGCCCAGTGAGTCTAGGTGGGTGAGGACCCACTACAAGACCCGCCCAGTAGGTCTAGGTGCGGAAAAACCTGGCCCAGCCCCAACCTAGGAAAACTTGGGTTCCGTTGGACCTGGCAGAAGACCCACACTGGTGGGTCTTAGTGTGTTTTTGCTTGGGGTTGGGTTTTAGGTGTAGGGTGTAGGCTAGGGTATAGGTTTGGGGGTTAAGGTTTTGGGGACCTGACTGCACTTTGTTTGTTTTGATCTTTATTTTATTTTTATTTTTTCCCCTAGGACTACCATTAGTGGATAGTTTGTGGAACATATCAATTGTAACAAGTCACTCTGCCCCTTAGAATGGCAAGTTCAAACCCAAATTTGAAACATTAAAAGGTTTCTTGAAGCTCTCCAAAAATGAACTCCAACACTTATGATAGGAAGTGTGTTGTGAAGTTCCCCACACATGAACTCACAATAGGTAAAATTGGAAATGTTTGTTGAAGCTCTCTGAAAATGAACTTTCAATAGCACTCCATGGCAAAAAATGTGGGGCCAAATAAGAACCAAGTTCCCAGAATTCACACAGTTCACAGAAACACACAGTGAACATACTTAAAAGGTGGGACTGGAAAAAAACCAAGTTCCAAAAATTGAACTCACGGTTAACAAGAGCACCCCTGACCATTCCTCAAAACGTTGGACCAAAGAAAAACATCATTCTCTAGTCTTCTCGTTTATAAGCGGAGCCAATTAGTACCCCTTTTTTTTGGAATGAAACAAAACTTACACAAAGATGAGCTGAATATCAGTAATCAGGGTCTAAACTGTGAACCCAAAATCGACAACCTGATATAGCTTAAAACCATTAACCTTAGAATTAGTGGTCCAAAATATTGAACTTAACCTCAAAATTAAAAGGTTTTTTAAAACATTCCCTAAACTTGGAACC
>Ga0209208_10000551_pt1 | contig 49163 bp, 40 predicted proteins | sample S1TSphfallax_3_FD_187694 | JGI IMG/M metagenome (GOLD analysis project Ga0209208, IMG submission 187694) | Host-associated microbial communities from peat moss isolated from Minnesota, USA - S1T2_Fd - Sphagnum fallax MG (SPAdes) (version 2) | ecosystem: Host-associated > Plants > Peat moss >... | reverse complement strand
GACACCTGAAGGGTTGGCATCCTTGACTGCCATCTTAGGTCAAGCATTGCAAGCAGGGCTGACTGCTGGGGAAGCACAAAGAGATGAGGAGGCAAGGAAGGCTGTAGAAGCCAAGGCAACAGAGAAGAAAAGAAAGAGAGATGAGAGAGCAACAATAGGAGCTCTCTCACCTAGAAGTGTCGAGAAGAAAAGGAGGAAGGATGAGAGGGATGCCATCAGAAAGGCGAAGGTCGACCTGAAGAAGGAGGAGGAGAGGAAGAAGCTCCCTCTGATAACATTGGTAGAGGAGGGAATTCCAACCGAGCTGGCATACACTGGGGCCAAGAGCACCATTAGGCACATTGTCTCCACCAACTTTGCACGAGGAGTTGAGTGGGGCACTTTCTCAAAGGCAGAGCAGAAGAGAGTGATAAATCAGGTCAAGGGAGCATTTTGAAATGGAGGAGAGCTTGATTCATAGTGGATTGCAAATAAGATCTCCAATTCAATGTCTCAAGTAAGATACCACGATAGGATGAAGATTCATGCTCACTTGAGAGACCTGAATGTGTACAGGAACTTGGAGAGGCCACTTCAATTCTCAGAAGACATCTAGGATGCCTTCTACCAGTCTGAGGTGCAGCTGAAAGCAGCAAGGCAGCTGAAGGAGGTCACAGAGCAGCTAGCCAAGGCCAAGAAGGCAAGAGAGTTTGGGAGGTCTAACCGTGACCTGAAGGCACTGGAGCTGAAGGTTGATGAATGCCAATCAGTGGTGGACGAGGTTGGTGATCCGCCATTGAAGTTCCTCAAGGCAGCAAAGCGAGTGAAACTGGTTCCAAACACCACCCACAGGCTAGGGCAAGGCGGCATTCCCGGCCTCAAAGCAGCATTTGTAAGTACCCTAGCTCCCTCTCCTCCATTTCTTTCCTGCAAAGATTCGCATGCTTGTGAGATTCTATAGAGTCACCTTCTCTGTTTGCGATACCTTTGCGATGCGATGCCTTTGCGATACCTTTGCGATACCTTTGCGATGCGATACCTTTGCGATGCGAATTACATCGCAAAGATAGGTATATGGCGTTTTAGGGTTGCGATAGTAGATACGATGGGATTGGTTTCGCAAAGTTTTAGTATGCGAAGTTCAGCGCTTCGCAAAAGTGGTCGGAGACTTGAATAGATTCTTTATGCGTTTTTTTTACCTGTTGTATTATGGGGACAGTACAAGAGGTACAAGAGGAAGATCATAGTTGCAGAAATGAATATGGGCCAGGAGCATGGCAAGGAGCATCTTTTTGCACATGTTGATGCACTATTGGTGAGTGGGTTTGGTTGGGATTCAATTTCTGTTTGTGTTGAGATTGTTTTCATTCGAATCAAGATTTTCATTTATGGTGTTGAATAAGCTTTGCATGTTGAAATGCAGGCATCTGAGGGTGAGAGTGAGAGCTCCCAGGGCAGCAATGATGAGGAGGAGAGAGTAGCTAGCACTGCTGCTCCTAGTGCTACCACTAGCAGTGGACCCAGTTCATTTGCTAGTCGAAATGAAGGTTCTGCAAGGGGCAAAGATAAAGAGGATAGGGAGGAGGACGAGGAGGACAAGGACGAGGGGCAGGGGGACGATGAAGAGAGGGAGGAGGATGAGCAGCCTCCCCCTCCCCCAGAGAACACTAGGAAGAAAGATTCAAGGAAGAAATCCAAGAGGGGGAGGTCTAGATAGACAGCTAGTATAATAGATACCCAAGGGTTGCAAACCCTTTTACATTGTAAATTTTGACATTTTGATATAGATTTATTTTTTTGCGACCCAAAGTGACTCCAAATGAAAATAACCCTGCTTCCAAAATAAGAATACAGTGCCATGCTCTTGCGATACACAGTGCATCTCAAAAAAATTTGCAAGCCATAATTCTTCGCAACACTGCAAAAACTAAAAGACCAATAATATAATGTCACAAACATCGCTACACTCTTACGGGTAAAATCATTCCAGAACATGTTTGCAAAATCATGGATTTCGCAAACTTTTAGCGACATTCTGAGAATCCCAAAAAGTTTGCGATAGATCTCAAAAGCCTATCGGTTTCTGATATAAGATCTAACGCAAATTTGTTAGGATTCTCAAAATGCTGCTAAAAGTTTGCGATAGATTTTGTATCGGAAATCGGTAGGCTTATGATTCGGTTCGCTAAGTCGTTGCGGTGATGGGTTTCTTGCAAATAGTTTCGGATGTAATGTTAATCGCAAGTAGTATATAGAAGCAGTTATAATCGGAAACAGTTTGCGATCGTATTAAGTTCGGGAGTTGTGAAGGACTTGCGATTGTACGGGTGCGAATGTTATATTATCGCAAAAGCATAAGAGTTTGCAAGGAATTATGGTTCACAAATGCGGGGTTTCGGAAACTTCTTTCTTTGTTGTTTGCGATGATATGTGGATCGCAAAATAGCCGTTTGTTGTTGTAGTGCATGTTCAACCTAAACCTACCTGTGCAACAATAGCCATTGACCACTAGATGGCAATGATTAAAGTCTAGGTTGGTAAAAACTTTATTGATGATGTGTTAATTGATGGAGGTTTTGGAATTAATGTCATTACTAAAAACATGAAGGTACAATTAGGTCTAACAAAGTTTAATCTAGCATTTTACAATTTATATATGGCAAACCAAATTATAGCCAAACCGCTTGGTCTTATTAGGGATTTGAAAATATTTGTTCATGGTATTCCCTACAAAGTTACATTTATTGTTATCAATAACAATGTTCTAGTTTTTAGTTACTGAATGTTGTTAGGACGTCAATGGTTGAAAGATGTTAAAGTATCCCATAAGGAACTAATATTATTACCATACAAGGAAAGGTACCATAAGAACCATATATGTTACCAAGAAATTTGGTGTTCAAACCAAAAAACTAAAGTCTTAGTATGTTATGATTTCCAGTTTGGAATATTAGATGAAAAGGAAGATGTGATGTTTGTTACAAAATTAGAGTTGTTTTCAATAGGAACCATAAAAATACCTATTCATATTGAATCGATTTTTAAACCAATTTGCATACTAAATCATAATATAGCAAAATTGGTTCCAAAACCACACGTTGAACCAAGATGTGTTTTAGCCATTAACTTAGTTATCCCACCTAACATTGTCAAACATCACTTACTTTAAACTTTTTTCCATCCAAAAATGGGGGAAATAATAATTGATGAAACACTTGCTTGAAAGCAAATATAAGATCTAACCATAGCTGGTTGGACAATTACTAAAAAGGAGTAGTTAATTAAAGTCAATTTGGGCACCAAGGAGAATATGCAATAAGTGAAAGTGAACTCTACTTTTGATTCAATTATCACAAAACAATCAATCGAGCTTTTAAAGGAGTTCAAAGATGTATTTGCCTAGATGTACAAAGACTTGAAAGGTATTCCATTAGAGATTGCTCAACATAAAATTAAATTGGATACCATAACACCACATGTTCATCAAACAAGCTACTAGTTGAATCCTAATTATGTTACCATCGTCAAACAAGACATAGACAAGTTACTTGTTGCTAGTTTTATCAAACCAATTGAAGAAGTAACTTAGCTATTTCCAATAGTGGTTGTTCCCAAGAAGAATGGGAAGTTTAAAAAATGAGTTGATTTCAAGAAACTCAATACAACAACAAATAAGGATCCTTACACATTGCCTTTTACAAATGAAGTTATTAACATAGTTTTCGAACATGAGGTTTATACCTCTCTAAACAAAATTTCAAAATATCATCAAATTTCAATTACATCACAAGATGAATTATTGACATTGTCATTACTTATGTTAAGTTTCAAACCTAACCTAGGTACATAAACCATGTAATCAACCTAAGTAAGCACCTATTCCAGGGAACTACATAGAAAAATATTTAATCAATTTACCATTATTGACCACAAACACACCATTTATGAGGTTTGATCCTTTGACCTTTAAAGTGAAGGCAAACACCTTTACCATCAAGCCACCACAGTTGTGATAATGTGTTACATTGCATTATATTTATCAAATACTTCATTTTAAACATTACAAAAAAATAAAATTTGAAAACTCATATCTTATTGAAATTTTGTCCAAATGAAATGATTAAAGTTTAATTTAATTTTTTAAAATAATATATATAATCACATTTATTTCGTTTTGAAAGTGTATAATTTTTTGAATTTTTTTAAAAATATCAATATTCAATAACATTTCAATGACCATTTTTTTGAAAAAGATAATGTAAAATAATTGGATAAATTTTTTGCTAAAATAATAATACTACTTATGTTAGGCTACTTTTAGCTATTCTAGGGCTACTTTTCATTGTTCGAAATTATTTCACTCTACATTATTTATGATTATTTTCATTTATTTGAAGTTATTCCATTTTACGTTATTTGTAACTACTATAAATTGTTTTTTTAATTTTAAGTTATTTCATTTTAGGTTATTTTCAATTATGTGAAGTTGTTGTTGGTTACTTTTGGTTATTGAAGGTTATTTCACCTTATGTTATTATTGATTATTTTAGTTTATATTACCATAGGTTATTTGTGGCTATTGTATTGGTGGTTATTAATGGGTATTGGTGGTTATTTTATTTATGGTTATTAATAATAATTTTATTGTTGGCTATTGGTGGTTATTTTATATTATTTTAAGTAATATTAATATTATTGGTAGCTATTTTATTGTAGTCTATTTTAAATTTTTTTCATATGTTATTATTGGTTATTCAAGGTTATTTTACCTTATGTCATTATATTTTATTTTAAATTATTTTAAATTGTTATACTTAGGATAAAATAACATAATAACATAAAGTAAAATGACCTTGAATAATTTGAAGTATAACTTGAAATAACGTATATTAACTTAAAATAAAATAACCTAAGGTATAGCCTAAGGTTAGTTGAATGATTTAATTTAAAATAATTTAAAGTAAAAAAACTTATAATAATTAGCTAAAATACCTTAAGGTATAATAACTTATAATAACTTAGGGTATAAGTTAAAATAACTAAGGTAGCCTAAAATAATATAGGGTATATCATAAATATCATGAGGTATTTAAAACAACAACATCAAAATAAACCTATTTACCATAGTAAATTATAATAATGAACTATGTCAACTAATAGTGAAACATGATGTTTACATAGTGATATTATAAAAAAATAACATTAACTAGGGTGAAATTGTTAAAACACAATGAGTTTATTTCACTTTTAAAGTCCCGTAATGATTTAGGTTAATGAACTACACCCCACTTTTGTATTAGTGTATAGACCCTAAGAAGGTTGAAGCTTTAGTAAACATGTTAGTACCTACTACCCCTTAAAAGATCCAAGTTTTCAATGGGATGGCACAATTTTATAGGTGTTTTATAAAAAAAATTGCTTCTATTATGTCACCAATTACCAAACTGCTCAAAAAGTCTGAAGTTTTTTAGTGGACTACAAATGCCAAAATGCTTGGAAGAAGACTAATAATTGGTAGGTATAAGCCTTTATATTGATCAGTGCAAATTGTTAGCTTGAGTTTCATGTTCACAATATGCATCTCAATTAGTAATAAAAGCCATACTTGCCCAGAATCTAACTAGTAAGTTTGATCAAACAGTTATGTAAGCTTCTAAATTATGAAATTCATTTCAAAGGAATTATATTACTATTGAGAAAGAAGCATTAGTTAAGGTTTATGCATTACACAAATTCAAACATTACTTAATGTGATGGATGCAAACATTAGACACCATCTTCCAATAAATGAAATTCATCCATAATGTTCATCCATAACTCTTAGTTAAATCATAATTAACTTTTAGTTAAGTCATAATTAACTTTCAGTTAAATCCCAATTAACCCTTAATTAAGTCCTAGTTAAGTTAATTAAATTCCTAGTTAAATTTGAGTTAACTTGAAGTTAATTCGTAGGTAAGTCCCAATTAAGTCCTAATTAACTCGTAGTTAAGTCTTGATTAACATTTAATGAACTCTGATTAACTATTAATAAATTGCTAATTAACTTATAGTTAAGTCTGCATGAACTTTCAGTTAAGTTTCAATTAACTCATAGTCAACTCCCAGTTAGGAAGGTTCCCAAGAAACTTCCCTACTTGAGGCACACATAGAAGCTTCCTTGGAAACTACCTTGAGCTAGGTCCCTAAAAAGGTATAAATAGGAGTAGAACCTTTCATTTCCTTTAGTCTTTTCAACACCATCTTAGGCACAATCTTGCATCATAGCCTTGTCATGTTTTTTTCATGTTCATGTTTGCATATGTTAATATAATAAAGATTCATTTTCATGTTTTTTTTGCGCATCCCATGTTTTTATTTTTGGTTCTCATGTTCTTGTTTATGAATCACATAACTTATTCTTGTTCCTTGTTTGGAAGTTAGATTTAAACCTTTCCTTTAACCTTTGTTCTTGTGATTTTTCATGTCGTTAACACTTATTGGGTAACCAATTTGTATTTTATGTTAACCACATGGCTCTTGTGTACTTAGTTAACTAGCCACAAGTTTCTAGTAGAATAGCTATGTGGTTATTATTATTTTTGGAGTATGATTTCAAAATTGTTTATAAACCTGGTAGATCCCATTTAATGACAGATGCATCAAGTAGACTGTCCAACCAAGCAAAATTGGTTGGTGTACCTAATCATACCATTAATGATCATTTGTTCACATTATATCCAAAGTGGTTACAAAATGTGTATGACTACATGTTAAAAGGGATAATGTTAGAAAGATTTAATATTGGTTTGTGTAGAAACAATATTTGGTTCAAAGAGCTAAGCCATTTATGTTACAAGATGGAGTACTTTATAGATTTGGACAAAACAATAGGTTTTGTCATGTTTTACAACTAGAACAAATGCCAATTGTACTACAAGAGTTGCATAGTGGAATTGGAGGAAGACATTTTCCTTCAAACATAATTATGAGGAAGATTCTTGAAGTCAGTTACTAATGGCCAACCATGAATGGAGTTGTTCATGAATGTTGCCAAACATGTGACTTGTGCCAATAAAAAAGTATCATTCTGGCACAAAATATGGCAAAATTGATCATTATTTTGTTTAAAGAACCTTTTCAGAAATGGTGATTGGATTTCAACAAACCGTTAAATCAATAAGTCGTTACTATGGCAACTAGTACATTTAACTTGCCATTGATTATGCCAACAAGTGGGTGGAGGCAAAAGCTTTGCACACCAACACAATTGTTGGTATTGCAAAATTCTTATATGACCACATTCTCACCTAGTTTGGTTGCCCATTAACCATTGTTACCAATCAAGGTACATATTTCATTAACGATGTTATTCATTATTTAACTAACCATTTTATCCTAAAAAATATTAACTTTACCATCTATTATTCATAAGGGAATGGACAAGTTTGAATCTACTAACAAAATTTTGCGACACATTGTTCACAAAACTAGTGAATGAGAATTATAATGATTAGGATCAGCACATGTCCATAGTTTTATTTTTTTATAAAACTATTTTTAAGGTCGAAATCGGTCATACTCCCTTCCAACTTGTTTATGGTTTGAACCTATTGTCACCTATGAAATACCTATTACCATCCAAATTAGGACATAAATTATGATCCAACATTTGTTAGAGTTTGAACTAGTAAATTGTCAAAATTTGGAAAAACTCCAAGAGAATTGGTTAGTAGCACAAGACCTAGTAGCTTCTAACTACTGGAATTGGTCGTTATGGTCTCAAAACCAGTACATTGAAACAAAATATCAGTTTGGAGATTATGTTATATGGTTTCCAGGGGCTATCAAAACACATAACTTTAAATTTCAAAAAAGATGGTTTGGACCATATAGGATCCAATACTATTCACCTAACAATATCGTACTTTTAGTGACCATTGACAAATTTGATCCTATTCCAACATTGGTTAACAATAACAAGTTAAAACTTTATAGGGTTGTGGAAGATCACACACTTCAACCTATTTTAGCTAAACCGAGTTATTTTCTATTAGAGGAACCAATTGAGACAACCCATTTTGGTAACCTATTCATCAAATAACTAGTTGAAACAATTCATTCTAGTAACATGTTCACTAAGGAATTAGTCAAAAGACAAACCATTACGGTAACATGTTCATAGGGGATTTGGTTAAACTTTATATGAAAGGCTTGACAACAAATAACCTGATTGAGAAAAGAACCAATTGTCATATGTCAATTAAAAATTGGTTGAAAAGGGTACCGATGACCTATTAAAGAAACAACAAGTTAGGAAAGTACCAGTTAGCCCTAATTCCATGCAAAGTAATGATGTTTCTTACATGTGTCAATTTTTGCAGGAAAGTATGCCTTAAAAGCTACATCATTTTCTAAACGTCACCACTTTCATTTTGTGGTTGTAGTATAAAAATCAATGTACCTTTTGATGTGTCTCTTCATTTTTTCATTATGGAATCTCTTATACCTTTTATTGCACCAAGATGAAGAAATTAGTGCCTTAGATTTGTTGAGAGAGAAAACAAGCAAAAGGGAGGTTAAATTAAGAAAATAAAAAGAAGAGAGTGTGGGGAAAAAGTGTTACAAATAATCAGAGAGGAAACTTTTAGAGCCACTAGCGCAATTTACATTAAACTGCTTGGATCAAGGCTACATCCATTACCTACATTCATTATAACTAGTGATTATGAAGAGGAAAAATAGGTTGAAAAAAAGACCGCAAAAGCTAAAGTTGAAGTTTAAAAATTTATTGAAGTTGAGCAAGCAACAAATTTTTCATTAGCACTGCTTGAAGGAAGATTCCTTGATGTGGAACCTAATTCCCCAAACATACCTATTATTGTACCTACCAAGGTGCAGTCCAAGTTCATGATGAGGCACAAGGGAGAGGAACAAGTGAAGGAGGGCAATTCACCTACTTAAGTGACCTGGAAGTAAGCACCTATAGAAACAAAAGAAATCTAGGAAATGTTGCAATGGATCCAAATGGGATCCAAAGAGTGATAGTGGGCAAAATGAGTTGATTTGGGTGGCTTGTTTGATGTTCATTAGATAATTCCATGGCCAAACCTATTGAAAGAGTTCTTGCACACCTGGGAGTCCATTGAGGATTGACACATTAGAGCAATTATTTGTGGTGAAAACCTTTTCCTAAGGTTGTCACCAAAGAACAATTCACTAGTGAATGTCAACCGATGCATTTGGCTAATATATCACCACAATCAATTTATCAGTCACACCAGTTGAAAATACAAATTGAGTTCTTAACACCCAAGGACTAATTAAGTCCAAAACCAACTAATTCACCACCAAAGAAGAAACCTTGAACCTATCAACAAATCATGATTATGGAAGGAGGAGACAAGGATATGGAAGTTGATGTTACCATGTAGCAAGATGGTGAATCAATAAGGATGGAAAGTGGTCAATTCATGGAGGATATAAATGAACATGATTTTGAACAAATACCAAACCAAGAACCTTCACTTGTTCAAGAAACTTCTTCTCCTATAGAATAGGTTAGCAACCCTTACCAATAGGCATTGAACTAGTTCAATTAATTAGTTTAGTTTAAACATGTTGAACCAATTTACTTTATACTTGTTTATATTTTTTCCTTAGACGTTAGCAACTTATGTTTAACATGAAAGCTTGAAACAGTTGACATTTTTCTTTGAGCAAACAACCTTAGTTGCCTAGACTTGGCCTGAAATAGTAGATAGCTTAACTAATTTGAAAACTATATATAATTATGCTAAGAGCATGTTAGAGGACACCAACAACTAGTTACAAGCCCAGGCATGGAACTGGTTAACCATAAATAAGCGTTGCAAAACAAGGACAAAGAACTAGTCATTGTAAAAACCTAGCTTCTTAAATTGTAGATAAAGAATAAACACCTAGTTGCAAAAGGTGTTGAAGTTGAAAAGGCAATCAAGAAGGCTAAAACTTTGCAGCAAGAATACAACGAATTGAACTAGGCTCATTTAAAAACTCGTGATGACTTGAAGGCTTTACAAAGTGACCTTGATTGGTTAGTTAAGGATTATGGTAAGATGGAAGCTATTAATGTGTAATGGGAGAAAAAAATTCAGAGCTAGAAAACACATGTTTATAGCAACGAGAACAATTGATGGAGGTCAACATTAACATGGAAAATCATACCCATGAACTTTGAGTATAGAATCAAGAATTGAAAAGTTAATTAGAGACACTTCGTTAAACACCAAGTAAAGTTTCCCAAACCACTTACATGGATAACCGATTGAGGGAATTTGAGGAATTACTTTTGGACAATGTCTCGCTTAAGGTGCAAAACCAAGCATTGACAAACAACAACCTAAAATGGAAAGAATGGTGGCAAACCTTATAAGAGATTATGAAAGAACAAATCTAGGATAGTTTGGAAATAACTCGTTCAAATGAAAAAGCTTACTTGAATGAACTAGTTGCATATTGGTTACAGTTTGAGGGTTATACATATGATTGGCTTACTAGCAAACTAGTTGAGAAACCTATTACTATTTCCCAAAAGTTTTTACTTGTGAAAGCAATAACTACAACTATGAATTCTCGAAAGTGCACCTGTTATCACTACCACTAAGGAACCAAAGCCAATTAAGGAGGAGTAGAATTTGCCATTTTTTTTTTGTAATTTTTTTTTGCCCATGGAATTTGTGGAAGTACCTATTGTAGTTGTTAGTTCTCAAATACAAAAATAAGAATAACATGTTACTCTCAAACCTATTCCATTAGTTATACCAAAACTTGGGGTAGGTGCAAAGGTTACCTTGATTGACATTGTCACACATGCCTCTAAGGTTTTTAAGACTCAAAATACAATATTGAAGGCCACACCTATTGACTAAGGTCTAAAACTGTTCTTTTAGATGAACATATTGATACCACAAGTGAAGAATCTATTGATGATTCAGTTGTAGAGGTTGAACATGTAGTTCCATGTGATTGATTTCAAGGACGAATTTTTTTAATATGTACATACTAACCAATTGCTACTAACTAGTAATTGGTGAAGCAATATGATTTTGAGACTTAGTTCAATTATTACTAAACAATGGGACCTTAATTTAACTAGTAACAAGTGTTAGGATAATTGGTGGATTAAATGAACCGATAACTGATGTGTTACAATAACTGGTTGTTGACAATAATAGGTTGTTTTGAATCTATGGCTAGTAGTTTAAGTTAAGTTTGAGTTTTTTAATTGTTATATTGGCTAGTGATTGTTTAACTTAAAACAATGTTACATTTGGTATAAATAGGAGGATAAGAGGATAATGAAAAAAAAAAATTGGAATTTTATAACTTTTGCAACTTCTTTTTTCTTAATTTTTGTTATCGTTTCTTTGCTTTTATTTTTTGTTTAATGAACATGTTTATTTTAGACTTTGAGATTTTATTTTCAACTTGCCATGGAAGATTGATTTTAGTTCTATTCTTGCATTTGTGAGGAATATCTGTATCTTTGTGTGTTTGATTTTCAAAATATACAAATCGAAAACAACTTACTTGTTGGTATTATATTAAACCATAATTTAAAAACATAGAAAGGTCAAAATGAGTTATAAGGAGCCATGAATGTTACTTTGTAAAAGGAAATGAGGTCCTTTGTTGTGTTCATGAAATTTCACCCTTTAACACGTGGTGGGCCTATTACCCAAATTTAGTAACAAATGACCTAATAGGTTGGAAATGTAAACAGGTTATTCAACCTAACATGTGTCTTTACTTGTTATTTAACCTAACATGTAGTATTGACCTCAACAGTTATTGAACCTGATAGGTAATGTTATAGTGGGTTAAGAAGATAGGTTGAGAGGTTAATCAACAAGTAGATTATATAACTTGTACTTGGTAGAATAGGTAGTTAAACAAGTAGTTAAAAAGGGTGTAGATTTTTGAAATTTTGGATTATTAGTCTAAGTATTGGCTAATGATTGTTTATAATGGTTAATTATGACTATTGTATTTTGAAATAACTAATATAAAACTAGGAGGATAGACTTGTTTAAAGACTTCTGAATTCATTTTTTAGTTCATGTTTTCATTTTTCACTTATGGAACATGAACCATTTTCTTTCAACCAAAATTTTTCAAGCTTTTAATAGTTTTTGTACATGTTAGTTTAAGATTTGTAGTTAGTTTTAGTTTTGTTAATTTTTGCATGTACATGTTGCAGAAAAGAACATGTTGAAAAAACCAGAAGTAAAATAACCACCAATGGGCATAGAAAACTCGTTAACATTTGGCGACCATGTAGTGGATCAAAATTCAAAAGCAATCATGCTTAAAATTTTTGGTTTGATTTAGTAATTTAAGTAGATCAGGTTTGAAAAAAAATCATGTTTGAAATTTTGATTTGTTACATGTTTGTTCGTTTTATGTAAATTTTAGGATTGAAGTTTTTGTTTCTTGATTTCATTTGAAGCATTAGGAATAGGATGAGGTTAATGTAAAGTTTTTAACGTAAAATAGGCATTTAGTATGTAAAAAAAGTTTTATATAAACCCTTGACTACTAGGATGGGTCATTTTGAAAATATATATGTTAAAAATAATGCAAAGGCTTTCCTAGAACCTATTGATTTTAGAGAATGTTAAGAATAGTTACTATAAGTATTAGAAAATAGTTAGAGCAAGTCCAACATCAACTTGTTCAAAAACATGCATAAGAGCAAGATGAAGAACAAGTGCAACCTATGGGAGATGAACTTGTGAGTGCACCAAACATGGATGCAATGCAAAGGGGAAAAGTCGATGAACAACATCAAAATGCAACAAAACCAATTGTGTAGAAAGATCTAACAATGTTTTCAACAATTCATCAAGAAACACCATGAACAATAACCCAATCACAGGCAATGAATGTTTATCATGATGATAATCATGAATTTATTTAGCCATTTGATGAAATTGTTTCCACATGACAATCATGGTAATTTGTAACCCTAGGTTACAATTTACCTAGAACTAGTGATTCTACACCAATTGCAACATCTATTGGTTTTCAAACTCAACCACCAAACACCAATATCAATTTGGTACCCATTAATTCAAAGATGGAACGACTTCACCTACTTAATAGGTTTGAACAACTTTTTTATCTCAATAGAAGATCGTATAATTAATTAGTTTTTATACCACATTTAAAACATGTCGAACCTAAAACAACACCCATAGTTGTTTGATAGGGAGTCACATATCCATAAGTCACATGGCCTATTAAATCGATACTTGGTCTAGGTGAAAGGTCACAAGCCCCACATCATAGGCCGATTTTAGGAGGAAACCAAGGTGTTGGAACTATAACCTATTCATATTGTCAACATGTAAGACACCTGCTTAATCATTGTCCATTTGCTGATGATAGATTAAAACAATTATTAAGGGAAAAGCTTATGAATATTCATCAACATTTTTTTCCAACCACTACAACAATAGTACCCAATGTGTTTGTATTAAGAACTCAAGCCATGAATCCTAGTATAAGTCGTACAATAATACTTATTAACTATCAGACAACTTGGTCACAACCTATTACACCAATTGTATTAGGTAAAACCATTACGTTACCTATTTCAACATACCCAATGTGGTCTAATGTCATACCCCCATTTCTACCTTTAAATACTAATTTGTATCCAACATATCCAACTAAAACAAAAAGGACTTGATTCTTTAATCTTTAAACATTATACATACGCTTAGGAATGTGTACCCAGTACTTGAACAACATGTTGCACCACCAATATGTACACCATATTCTATTGGAAATTAGTTTCCTACAGTGGTTTAACCATTAACCAATAGGGACAAACAACTTGTTCAACTTGTTACTATATCAATGCCAAACATTGTACATGTTAGTACCAGTTTACCAACTTATATACCCAAAGGTTTTGATCACCAACCACTTGATGGAAGACAACCTAGAGATTCACTTGGAGGAAGTTCACCCAAAGGGGGTCTGCTTAGAGAGCCATCTTTTAAGTTACATGTTGGATCTTTTAGATGGCTAGCACCTGATCGACGCATGTTCATACCACCATGATATCAACCACCTATTGTGTAACTTGTATCAAAACCAACAACCAAGTTGCCATACATGAAGTCACAACGTCTAATTTATGTCAAAGATATTGATCCTAATGTTCACATCAAAGTATTCCAAACGGCCATTAAAGCTAATGGTGAAACCATGGAATCTAACATCATTAACTTGTTTGGTTTTACTCTAAAGGATAATATCTTTGAATGGGGGGAAAACCATCCAAATTGCATTTTTGAAGAGTTGGAACAAACATTTTGCAAACAATTCATAACTATAAAGAATGATGAAGAGGTTTACATGCAATTGCAAAACATACAACAACAAACCATCGAACGCATTGAGGTTTATTATGAACACCTATTGAAACTAATTAATAGTTTATAGGTTTGAGCAATAGATGTTTTCTTCACCACTATTTTCAAGGCATGTTTATTACCTTATTTAAGATTAATATAATGTGTTTTAATGTAGAACATAAATTTGGAGAATGCCCCAAAAAATTTGAGGTGCAAAATATGTTCAAAACTAAACATGTTGGTACTAATATCACGACAACACCTAAATCACCTAAAGTTGATAATGTGCCCATTACTATAGTAGTTATTATTAGCACTTGTAGTTAATAGTCACAACAATAGGTGTTCAGAGAAAAGGGAGCCAATTAAAGCCAAAGTAGCTTAAGATTTGCAATAAGATGAACATTTATGAGATTCATTCATTGAAACGTTTAGACAATTACGACATGGTGGGGCTGAAAAACAACTTGCTACCATCAATGAAGGTTTATTACAAAGTAATTGCATTGGGCTACTTGATAATTCTACTACAACTCAATCGGGTGAAAACAATCAAACCGATGAAGCAAATCAACAACTTGTAATTTCAAAACAGGTTACTATTGAAAAGATTTTATAATAAATTATAATGGATACCAATAAACAAGTCTTGGAGACTAAGTATACCTTAAACTTGGGTCAATTGTTGCGAATGATTCCTCATATCAAATGCTACATTTTTAACTCAATACCATCAAAACCTACTTGTCAAAATTGGCAGTTATGTCTATTGCCATTTATCATCAAATGGCAATGATATAGGTACAAGTAAAGAAGAACTTTATTGAAAATATACTTTTAGATGGTGGTTTTGGAATTAATATCATTATGAAAAAGTTGAAAATGTAGTTAGGTCTATCAAAACCAAAACTTGCACCTTACAATCTACATATGGCTATTTAAACCATTGCCAAACCTTTAGGTCTGATAAAGGATCTTAAAATTGTTGTCCATGGAATTCCATGTGCAGTGACTTTCACTGTAATTCATAGTAGTGTGTTAGATTGCAACTACTCAATGTTGTTAGGCCGTCCTTGGCTAAGAGATGCTAAACTGTCTCATGATTGGGGTAATAATACTATCACCATACTAAGAACTAGTACAGTGAGAACCATATTTGTTACTAAGGAACTTGGAGCACTAACCGAGCATCCAAAAGTGTTAATTTGTTATGATTTCCATTATGGAATATTTGATGAATATGAGGATTTGATATTTGCCACAAAACAAGGATTATTTTCAATAGGAACCGTTGTTGTCCCTACATCAATTTGGTCAAATCAACATGTTAAGCTGATTACATTAACATGTTTGAATATAGTAGAACAAGTATATGTACTTGTTGAACTTGTGTTTGTACTACTTGTTTCGTTTGATATACCTATTGAACCAATATCTATATTACATGTTAAGATAACTATACCCCCTGATACTTTCAAACAACATTTACTAGAAACTTTCTTCCAACCCAAAGTAGGATAAATGGAGATTGACAAGACACTTGCTTAAACCAAAGTTCAAAATCTTTGCTTCATTGGATGGACTGTCATTGAAGAAGAGCCATTGACTAAGATTGATTTAGGTTCTAAAGAAAACACATAATAGGTTAAAATCAATGTTGATCTATAACTTGTTATCAATTATCAATTGATTGAATTATTAAAGGAATTTAAGGAAATTTTTGTGTGGATTTACAAAGATTTGAAGGGTATACCACCTAAAATAGCTTAACATCAGATTAAGTTGGACACATTGATACCACATGTTCATCAAACAAGGTACTAGTTAAATCATTACTATGCAGCCATTGTCAAACATGATATTGACAAATTTGCTTGATGTAGGTTTTATTAAACCTGTTGAAGAGGCTACTTGGCTATCACCTATAATTGTAGTGCCAAAGAAAAATGGGAAATTGAAAAATTGTGTGGACTTTAAGAAGCTTAATGCAACTATTAAGAAGGACTTGTACATGTTACCTTTTATTAATGAAGTTATTAACATTGTAACCATACATGAGGTTTATACATTTTTAGATGGTTTTTTTGGATACCATCAGATTTCCATAGCACCAAAATACCAACACAAAATTGCCTTTGTTATTGATTAGGGGGTTTTTGTATGGGTTGTAATGCCTTTTGGGGTAAAAAATGAACCACCTACCTATTAAAGGGCAGTCACTAAAGCTTTATGTGAATACATTGATGTATTCATGAAGATATTTTAGATGATTTTATAAATTTTCAGTGATGTGTTCATTCATTTGGAAAAACTCAGAAAATGATTTCTAAAATGCAAAAAAATGACATTAGTTTAAATCCAAAGAAATGTGCATTTTAGGATTTATAGTTTCCAAAGAGGGAAAGACTCCTAATCCTAAAAAGATAGAGGCTTTAGTCAAAATGTCATTACCTAAAACACCTCAAGAGATTCAATTTTTTAATGGAATGGCATATTTTTATAGATGTTTCATTAAAAAAATTGCTTCTGTTATGGCATTAGTCACCAAGTTACTCAAAAAAGTTGAAGTGTTCGAGTGGACTTCCAAATATCAAACTACTTGGGAAAATATCAAGAACCAGTACATTCAAACTCCTAACTAAGAACTAGAATTTCATGTTCATATTGATGCATCTTAGCTAGGAGTAGGGGCAATATTGGCCCAAAACCCAATAGGTAAAATAAATCAACCTCTTATGTACTCATAAAGACTGTATAATTTTGTTGAGAGAAATTATACCACTATAAATAGAGAGGCTTTAACTATGGTTTATGCCTTGCACAAATATAGGCATTACATGTTAAATAAGAAGTTCACATTTTATGTAGACCACATGGTTTTGGTGTATTTAGTTAATAAGCCATAAGTATTTGGCAGGTTAGCTAAATGGCTCTTATTATTTCTAAAATATGACTTCAAAATTGTTTACAAAGTTGGTAGATCCCATCTAATGGCAGATGCATTGAATAGATTACCCAATCAGACTAAACATGTTGGAGTACTTGATCAAACCTATGATGTTCATTTGTTCATTTTACAACTTGAATGGTTATAAAATGTTTATAAATACCTATTAGAGGGAGTGATGCCAAAATGATTTACTACATCCCAAAGACAATATTTAACCCAAAGAGCTAAACCATTTGTGCTTTAAGAAGGAGTACTCTACAAATTTGGACAAGATAACATGTTTCATCAAGTTCTTCAACCAAAATAAGTGCCCATAGTTTTGTAAGAATTACATGGAGGAGTTATAAGAGGGCATTTTTCTTCTAACATCATTGTGAGAAAGATCTTGGATGCTAATTATTGGTGGCCGATGATGAATCAAGATGTTCATGAATATTGTCAAACTTGTGATCAATGCCAAAGAACATGTAACTTGTTGACCCAAAATTTGGTTAAACTAGTTATTGCGTTACCTAAAAAACCATTTAAAAATGGGGATTGGATTTTATTGGACATGTTAAACTTATAAGCAAAATGTCAAGCACTTGATACATTCTAGTAGCCATTAACTATGTAACAAAATGGGTGGAAGCACGAGCTTTCCACACTAACACTACTGCAATAACCACCAAGTTCATGTATGAACATATTCTTATGAGATTTCGATGTCTATTAACAATTGTGATTGATCAAGGTACCCATTTTATCAATGATGCGATTAGATACCTTATTAACCATTTTATTTGTAAACAAACCAATTTTGTTATTTTACTATCCACAAGGAAACTAACAAGTTGAATCTACAAACAAGGTTCTTAAAACCTTATTAACCAAAATTGGTTAATGAAAACATAAATGATTAGGATGAACACATGTCCATAATCTAATCTTCATATCGAACCGCCTACAAAGTTGGAACCGTCATACCCCATTTCAGCTTGTGTATGGATAACAGTTTTTATTGCCTACATAATATTTGTTACCATTTGGACTTGATGAAAATAGAGATCCACAACTTGTTAGAGTCCTAACTAGTTGATTTTCTAAGTTAAAGAAACTACAAGAGAACATGTTGATTGCGCAAGATCTAATTACTTCTAACCAGTGGAATAAACCATTATTGTCATAAAACCAATTCATTGAAACAAAGTTTCAATTTGGAGATTATGTATTATGGTTTCCAAGAGTTATTTCTAAACATGCTCCTAAATTTCAAAGACAATGGTTTGGACCATATAACAATATTGTTTGCCTAATAATATTATTCTACTTGTCACTATTGATAAGTTTGATCCTAACCCAGTGCCGGTCAACATCAACAAGTTGAAGCCATACATGTTCATTGAAGGTAGGACTTTACAACTTGTATTAGTTAAACTTAGTGACTTGGCCACTGATGAACCGTTTCAAATTAGAGATTTTGAACCACTACTTGTTGAACTTGAAGATCCTCAACTTGTTGAGTTTGAACCATTTAATAATCATTTGACACATGGCAGTATTAAAGGAACATATATGCATGTTCATTATTACCATGACGTGCATGTTCAAGATAATAATGCAGCTATTTGTAATGACCAAAATGATGTATTTAGGAGATTCTAGCCCTAAAGGTTGCGTCCATTCACAACCACAAGGTCGTTTTCAATTGAAACTATATAAAAAACCACAACCTTCATTTTGTCTCTTTGTTTTACTTATTTTTTCATATTGTTAGAGGCCATGAATGAGAGTGTTTTAGAGAAACTAAAATAAGAAGTAAAAGAAAAAGAACTTGAAAGAAAAGTGGAAGCTTTTAGAAGAAAGCAAACAAAGAAGGAGAGAGCAAAATTGATTCAACTAACTAGAGCAATTTATGTAGAATCGTTAGCGTTGCATGCACCTACAACAAAGGAGACTATAATTTTTGAGCAAAAACAAAGAAGTAGGGAATTAAAAGAGGAATTAGAAGCAACCTTTAGCTTTTTAAGGAAAATTATTACTTCTACAACAACACCATAACCACAAAGTCATTATTATTTCAAACTCAGAGGAAGAGGTGGAAATTATACCTTAATTTGTTGTTGAAGAACAGACAAAACAAGTTTCTACATCAAGACCTATGGAAGAAAAAGAATCATATCAACTTATGAGCAGTGGAAAAAAGATTTTCCAATAACTCTTTGAAGAAGAATCAATTTTTAGCATTATTCTTCAGCATTTGAGATCAAAAACTAAAATCATGATGAAGTGAAAAGGCAAAGCACTTGTAGAAGAATAGGTTGAAAAACTTGTTAAGAAGAAAACAATGTTTAAGGCAAAGGAAAACCAGAAAATGTTGTAGTGAATGAAGATGGATCCAATGAATTCAAATGGGTTAAACAAGTTAGTTTGGAGGGCTTGCTCAACCTGCAATGGACTACGCCAAGAGAGGACCTGTTACGAGATTTTCTATGAACTTGGGAAGCAACAAAGGATTTTAGAATTCAAGGATGAGTATGTGGTCAAGAAATTCTCATCAATTAGGTATTTATTCATGAACAATTTAGCATTTTAAAGGAAGGAACAATAGATGTTACAAATGCAACTTTTGAGGAAGCCAAAACCACCTTGAAGAGGATTGCAAGTCCACATGCCTTTGTTGAAAATGAATAGTGGAGTGTAGTACGCACGAAAGAGGACTTTCATGCAAGATTTGCAACTATTTTGTAATTTTTTTACCAAAGGGAACATTTAGCCTATTTTAGCAACTCGATTGCTATTACATTTGACCTAGCTAATAGGGGGCAACCTATTAACTAATGTTCCATAGTGTTGACCCAATTACTGGTTGAATTAACTCGTTGGATAGAATGTCAAAAAAAGGCAGTAACTAATTTAGTTTCTAGCAAAACTAAAGTAGATAATTGTTATTTAAGGTCTATCCTAGATATATTATTTAGGAAGTGGTTCCCTTTATTTGAGGTGCCTTCACTAAGAATAACAACCCTAGAGGAACCTATGTCACCAACCAACTAAAAACGATAGGTTGTGTAGTAGCAACATGTTGAGTAGTAGTGACAAATTTCACCTGAACCTATTATAAAATAACAATTATTGAAGGAAAGAAAAGTAACAAACTCAATTACTACATAGCCTTTACCAACATGTTAGTTTCGTCGATTGAAGACACATACAAAATTACCTACACTAAGGGATAGGTTAAGCCCTAAACCTATTACCTCACCGCCAAGAAAGAAATCTAGGACTACTTTTAGATCATTGATTGTTGATTCAGAAAAAGATGTGGAGAGAACCTATTCAAATCAAATTCGGGGTAGAGGGGGAGAAGATTTTTGTAATAGCTACACATGGCAACATTAAGGAAGAACTTAAACCTAATTTGGATCAAGTATTTGACAACATCCAAGTTGAACTTGTGTTTGTTAAACTTGTAGTATCCATTGTAGAACCTACACAACTTGTAGTTGTAGCTACAAAATCATCATAACTTGTTCAACATGTAATTGAATCCGTGTAAATGGAAAACCCATAGATTTTTAAATTTCAACCTATCCTAGTTTTTAGTCATTCCACACAAAACCTAAGACATATTTGTATGTTTTTTTAACAAGTTGCTCAAAATGCCACAACTTGGTCAGGGACATTGTAAGAACTTTCAAACGTTAAAACTGAGTTTGAACAAATCAAAGAGAACTTGTCCGAAACCCACAACTGCTTGTAAACTTGTAGCCTAAAACTAAAGACAATGCCAAAGACTTTGAAGAACTGTGACAAAGAATTGGTCATAGTCAAAGGGCAAATGAATAGGGTCCAACATGAGAACCAAAACTTGTCAAGTTGAAAAAAACATAATAGGTTGTTAAGAAAATTGAGAACCTGCAACAAGAGTATGTTCAGCTCAACTAGCTCAATTGAAAACCCACAATGATTTAAAGTGTCTCCGAGCTAATTTGGAACAAATGACATGGGATTACACCAAAATGGAGGATTCCAATTTGGAACAATAAGGTGTCATAACCAGTTTGGAACAAACCTATTAAGAACTCAAAAAATAATAAGTAGTTACCCACATAGAGTTTGAAAAGGAAAAGCAAAGTTTGACTACCCAAATCCAGGACTAGAAAGGTTAGTATGAAATAACCAAGGTACAATTCAGTAAACTTAACCCCATTCTACTTGCTAGGATGAACAACATGTTTAAGGAGTTTGAGCAGTTATTGCTAAACAATACATTACTCAAAGTGCAAAACTAAATCTTAAGAGACAAAAATCCCAAGTGGAAGGAATGGTGGCAAATGTTTAGAAATTCATGAAAGAGCAAATTCATGATACTATGGAACTGGCTCGTTTTAATGAACAAAGTTACCAACTTGAGCTACATGCCTATTGAACCACTTTTCTTGATTTCAAGTATGAACCCTTAAGTTTTGTATTTATGGAAATTGGAACCAATAGTAGAGTTCCAACAACACCATCTGTGGTACAACATGTCGCCATAACCAAACTAGTTAGTCCATTAAAAGGTGGAACATGTTTAAAGATCATACCCTTACCTATTCAAACATTTACTATACTTGTTCCAATTGCTACTAATTAATAACCTCATTAATAAAAGGCAAAAGGTATGGATCTTTCTTTGTGGCAACATTTAGCTTCCTAAAATTCACACATATTTTCAATTTTTTGTTCTTCTTAGGCATAACCACTATAGGTGATAACCAAGTAGCTTCTTCAACAAGTTTAATAAAACTTGCAACAAGTAATTTGTAAATATCGTATTTGACAATGGATGCGTAGTTAGGAATCAATTGGTACTTTATTTGGTCAGCAAGTGGTATTGATGTGTCTAGCTCAATTTGATGTTGAGCTATCTCAGGTGGTAAGCCTTTTAAATCCTTGTAAGTTCATGCAGAAATGTCTTTGAAGTTCTTTAACAATTTGACCACTTGGGAGCTAATAACAAGTTATAAATCAATGTTAATTTTAACTTGTTATAGGTTTTCTTCAGAACCCATGTTGATTTTTGTTAATTGCTCTTCCTCTATGACAATCCAATTAGTAATGTAAAGATTTTAAACTCCTACATGGACATGTGTTTTTGTTAATTGCCATTTCTCCTACTTCAAGTCGAAAGAAAGACCCTAGCAAGTGTTGCTTGAAAGTGTTAGGGGGTATAACTATTTGAATGGGTAGTATAAATATATGTTCAACAATTATATCAAATAGAACACGTAGTACATATATCGGTACAATAGGTACATATACCTATTCAACTAAATTCAAACTTGTTGATGGAATCAAACTAATTTGACTAGTGTGGGGATAACTATGGTTCCTATTGAAAACAATCATAGTTCTATGGCAAACATTAAATCCTCTTCCTTGTCAAATATTCCAAAATGGAACTCATAACAAACTAACACCTTTGGTCACTTAGTTGGTACTCCAAGTTTCTTGGTAACATGTATAGTTCTAATTGTATTGGTTATTTGTATGGTGATAATGTTGTTGCCCCATTCATGAAACACTTTGGGATCCTTTAGCCAAGGACAACTTAACACCATAGAGTAGTTAGAGTCTAACATACTATTCTATATTACAATAAAAGTTACTACATAAGGAATTCCATGGACAAGAATCTTAAGATCTTTGATTATACCTAAAGGTTTAATAATGGTTTGATCAACCATGCATAGGTTGTAAGGTGTTAATTTTGGTTTTGATCGATTTAATTTTACACTTTTAATTTCCCAATGATGATATTAACTCTATAACTACCATTTAGAATTACATTTTTATAAAGTTCTTTCCTATTTGAACCTATATCATTACCATTTGATGATTAATGGCAACTAAAACAATTATAGGTTCTAAAAAAATAGGTTTTGATGATACCAAATTAAGTAGGTAGCGTTTAATATTAATTATCACTCACAACAATTGCCCAATTCAATGTATAGTTGGTCTCCAAAACTTACTTCTTGCTATCCTTTAAAATTTCTTCCAAAGTTTTTTTTAGTGTAACTATTATGAGGTTACAAGTTGTAGTTGGGTGTTTGTCATTCTAACCATGTTGTAGTTGTTTGATAGTTTCAATGAATCTTGTAAACATTCTTTTCATTTCCAATCCTCGGTTTGTTTGGCTTTAATCGGTTCCCTTTCTTTTAACACCTATTGTTCTAGTTGTTGACTATGGGTAGTAATAGCAGTTACCACATTAACTGATACATTATCAAGTTTAGGCGGTTTAGGTGTTGTTGCGACATTGGAATTAACAAGTTTAGTTTTCAATGTGTTTTGCATTTCAATCTTTCTAGGACATTCTCTAGATCTATGCTTAACATTGGAACATATAAATATAGGGGTATCAAATAGGTACTCTAATTAGTTTAGGAGGTTGTTTTTTAGTCTTTACTATAGGTTTTGTAGACTTGAATGTGGCAATTGGTACTACTAGTACCTCTCTTTTCTGATTATGACAAGTCTCAATTGTATGACCTACTTTACCACAATTAATATAAGTTTATGTTGATTTGGTTATAACAACATGTACTACTGGTTTAACGATTATATTAGCCTATGGTGTGGTTAATAAAACATTATAATTCAAATTAATAGGTCCACGTTCTTCACATATTATAGTGGCTTCCTTGTGTTCATTCAAGGGTGTTTCATTTCATACTTGTTGTTGCTAATATAAAGTAAGGTAATAAACATGTTTTGAAAATAGTGGTGAGGTCTACAAGTTCTACAAATGTTCATAAATAACCTCAACACATTCAGTGGTTTGTTGTTGAATGTTTTGAAATTACATGTAAACCTTTTCATTGTTCTTCACAATTTTGAATCGCTTGCAAAATGCTTGTTCCAACTCTTCAAATGTGTAATTTGGATGGTCTTGAACAAACTTTTCTCCCCATGCAAATATATTATCTCTGAAAGTAAAACCAAACATGTTGATGATGTTGGCTTCCACTATTTACCATTAACTTTAATGGCCTTCTTAAATATTTTGATGTGAACATCTAGATCAATGTCTTTGACATAGGTTGGATATTATAACTTCTTGTATATGGTAGCTTGGTTGTTAGTTTTGGTACAAGTTGTACAATAAGGTGTTGATACCATGGCGGTATACACATGTGTGGTTAGGTGTTGACCATCCAAATGATCCAACATGTGGATTGAAGGTGGTCCATTAGATGAATTTATTCTGGGTGGACTTCCTCTAAGTGAATCTTTAGGTTGTTTTCCATTTAGTGGTTAGTGAATAGAAACTTTAGGTATGTGAATTGGTAAATTGGTGTTAACCTATACAATGGTTGGTATTGGTGCATTAAATTATTACTAAACATGTCTTCTGTCCTTAGTGGTTATTGGTTGAACCATTATAGGAAACCGATTTCCAATAATATGTGGTGTGTACATAGGTGGTACAACATGTTGCTCAAGTATTGAATATACATATCTAGGTACATAACATGTATAATTCCTAAATATTGATGGATCAAGTCCTTTTATTCTAGTAAAATATGTTGTATATAAACTAGGATCTAGAGGTACAAAAGGGGGTATGACATTATACCACATTACATATGTAGAAGTAAGTAAAACATTAGTTTTACTTGGTATAATTAATGTAACAAGTTGTGGTTAGGTTGTTTAATAGTTAACAATTACTGCACCATATGACCTATACTAGGATTCATGGTTTGAGTTCCTTTAGGTAATATTGTTGTAGTGGTTGACGAACACTCATTACCTCTTCTTTCAATAATTTCCTTAATCAATCATCAACAAAGGGGCAACAATTGAACATGCATCCCACTTGTTGACAACATGAACATGTTCTAATTCCAACACCTTGATTTCCTTTTTAAACCAATACATGGTGTGGAACTTGTGATTTTTCATGTTGACCAAAAACTAATTTAACTGGCCAAGTGCCTTGTTGGTATACGGTTCCAGCTTATCACGCAACCGTGCTCTGGGTTCAACAAGTTCAAGATGTGATATGGAAACTGATTGATTGGAATGTCTTTGGTTGATATGACGAAGGTACTCCAACTTGTTGAGTAGTTAGATTTGTTCCATCTCCAAATTAGTTGGTACCAAATCAACACTGGGACTTGGTTGTTGGTTCTAAAAACCAATAGATCTTGTAATTGATATAGGTGCATTGATTTTGGGTAGATAGTAACCCGAGGTTGCAAATTGCCATGGTTGTCATGCATAAACAACTTCATCAAACGAATAAATAAGTTCATGATTGTCATCATGGTGAAAATTCACTGCTCGTGGTTGGGTTGATGTTTATGGTGTTGTTTTATGAGTGGTTGATATAAAAAATGGGTCTTTTTACATAACCAGTTTGGTTACATTTTGATGTTATTCATTGGTTTTTCCCTTTTGTGTTGCATCCATGTTTAGTGCATTCATAGGATTGATTCTCATAGGTTGCATTAGTTGTTCATCTTGCTCTTGTGCAGGTTTTGAAACATGTTGATGTGTGACATGTTCTAATTGTTTTCTAAGATTTCTAATAACTACTTTTGATGTCTTCTAGAATGAAAGGGTTCTAAGAAAGCCCTTGCATTATTTTTGAACATAAATTTTTTAAAATAACCCCTATTAGTAGTTAGGAGTTTGCAGAAAACTTTTTTTACAGATTGGGCTTTACTTCAAAAACTTTAACAAAAGGTGTCCTTGTATGCCAAGTGATTTCATTAGATTTTGAGTGAATTCATTGGTTGTAGTGAATGAGGTTTAATGGGGAAGCAATGAATTCATTGGTTTAGTTAACATGGATTAATGAACTCACCCACATTTTGTAGTAATGTTTAGATTAATCTCACCCTATTTCCTAATGTTTTCAAATTAAATCAATAAACAACAACTTGAATATTTAAAATTACACAAAATAAGTAAAAAATAATATAAACTAGAACTTCAAGTGTGTTTTTCAAACCTGATCTACTACAATTGTTAAATTTAACCAAAAATTTAAAGCATGATTACTTCTAAATTTTGATCCATTGCATGGTCACCAAATGCTAATGGTTTTTTCTATTCCCATTAAGGTTTTCAACTTCTAACTTTTCTAGTAACAAGTTCCTAGCACAATAGGTACACTTGAACACGGAAAATCTAATTATATTTACAATTCCTAAACCAACATGTACACAAATTGGCAAAATTTTCAAGAAAGTAGATTTTGTTTTACTTCCATGTTTTTTCAAAGTGGAAAAAAACCATATAATAAAAAATGTAAACAAAAGTTTTTAGTCCTCCAAAACAAGTTTGTCTTTCTAGGCTTATACTAACTCATTCAAAACTTAAACAATCCAACATATTATTTAAACAATCATTAGCCAATAATAAAACTAACAATTAAAAAAAAAATCAAATTTTCACCTTGTTTAACTACTCAACCAACTATTTATTTTGTCAACCTATTTTGTAAACTATTGGTTGATTAACAACTTGTCAACCTATCTACTATCCTAGTGTAATGCTACCTATTAGGTTATGTAACCAATGAGGTTTTGTCACAAGTTAAGTTAAACAACATATGATTTAACCACTTGTTAAGACTAATAACTTGTTAGGTCACATGTTACTAAATGTGGGTAACATAATCTAATCAAAATTAAAACTATTTTTTGGATGATGTCATGCCCAATCAACATATGAAGTTCATCCCCCAATCAAGAACAATTGAAAACAATTATTGATTATAGTGGTGTGTGATTTGCAACTAAAATGGTAAGTAATGGTTATTGCTATGGTGTTGACAAGTGCAGGGCCTTTTTCAATTAAAATGTCATTTTCAACTTTAATTTATCAATTTTTTTAGTTTGTAGTTGAAAAAAACATTTATTATTTAAAAAAAATACTTTGCAATTACATTTGTTCCTTTCAACTATGTCTTTTTAATTGAAATGTAATTGGAAACATAGTTGTAAAAGGGGGGCTTTTCTACTAGTGAATGTATGAGATGGATTTAGAAGGCAACATTCATTGATATTTATGATTTGATGAAGATGGCACATTCATTTTTGCAAATATAGTTTCTAGTGCCTTTGTGTTTGGTCCCATACCCTCACATATTGGGAATGAACCCCTTGGGTAGGTTTAAGATAATTGGAAAAAACTTATTCAAAATTTTTCAAAATTTGGATCATTATGCTTGTGATAGCAGCATCCATTGTTAACGATGTTTTGTTTCATTTGGAAGTTAAACAAGTTAATGACATATGAGAGTTCAAAATGAGGTCAACTTGCACAACTAAAAAAAATGGGCGGTTAATGTGAGTTGATTAAAAATGGTGCAACAAACTTAGTAGGGACAACCTCAAGCACAAGCTTTACACGACTTGTAACATTTAGGAGGAGGCACCACTCCTTTCCTTGTGATATACTATGTGACTTTCCGCAAGGGTTATATCCAAATGTCATTTTTCCCCAAATGCCAAAATTGGGGACTCTTATTGTCCCAAAACTTTGAATGTTCATATATTTTTCAAATAAATTTTTTTTTAAATGCAAAAGAAACATTTTATAGCCCTCAAAAAAAAAAATCCAACAATGTATAGCACGCCCCAATTGGAGTTCATTTGACCCTTGCTTTCAAGGAAGTTCAAATTCCAAATTTGATTTGGATTGGGGATTTTGTAGTGTTTTTTTTGCAATTTGTGTTTTTTTCATGGCGGATATGCCATTGGATTTGTGGTAAGTTATAATTATTTTCAACATCTAATACATAAGGCTAGGATTTTTATTAGGCATTTTTTTTTAATAGTGACAAACAATACATAACATAATTTGGTTTTGGTTAATATTGATAGGTTGGTTATTGTTCATTTGATAACAAACCCAATTGACTAAATTGCGGTTGTGCGGCTTCCATGTTGCACTTTGCTTCTTCAAATTTGTAAATTGTGTTTCTAGAACATGATGTTCTTTAGTTACATGTTTTTCAACCTTTATAGCCTCATTTTCAATGATGTTGTTGGCAAAACTTACAAAAACTTGTAAATTAGGATTAAGAAGATGATTTGTAACTAAATTAATTTGGAGATTCCATGTTTAAACAAAGGAAAGATTAAAAGCACAAAAACAAGGCGTTTCAAAGTTTTGGAAGGTGCAAGGTTTAAAGAAGCCAAGGATAAGCCCTAATGAACTTGCTATAGCATGTAGCCCAACAATGAGTTTGCTTGAGAATTGAACTCAAGATGAGATCACAAGCTTGTTAAAAATTGAGCTTAAGAATGAAAACTCGACATCATAAGTTGAACCTCAAGGTTTAAGGTCAAGCGAAAAAAGCTTCAGACGAGCTCAAAAACCCAAATAAACTTGCTACAACCTATAACTTTTGCTTGATGAACTTATTCCAACTTCCACAATAATCAATAGAACATGCGAGCACATGATGCAAACGAAGTTGAACTTGAAGCTCGCTCAAGAATCAAGCTTTGAAGCAAACATGCACATACACAAACTCAAAAATAAAATATTTGGATTTAGACTAGGGCATTTGATGAAAAATGCTCGAAAATGAACAATGAACTTGCAAAAAACTTGAGGGAGGCAATGTAAAACAAAAAGCTTGGAAACTTGTGTTCTTTCAATGACCTTAAAATAAAATAAAAACTCAAAATGCATAATCTCAAACCTTAGAACTCAAAACATAAACATTTGGGTGTTTTGTGTTTGCTCACTTTCATTTGCTGGAATGTTACTTGCAACTTGTAAGAAGATGGACTCCAATGTTGCTCCTTTGTTGCCAATCACCATCAACATTGTTAAACGCCACTAGTTGGGCTCATTGATGTGACAATGGCCAATGCTGCACTCAACATTCATTAATATAATCACGCAATGAAAAAGAGAGGCTGCCTCTTGAGTTTTGAAACTCTCAAATGTTTCTTGTTTCTCCTCCTCAAACCTTCAACCTAAAAACTAAAACCCTAAACCCATCCCTCCCTTTGGATATTAAGTGTGATTAAGCTGGTTGTTTTTTCAAAAAAAACAGACCCTGTACTTTTTCAGGTGTTGGGTACGGTTATCAAAGTGACCCAGTTATTAAACAAATACTCGTCTATGCATTTCTTTGTGGGCCAGTTACAATTATCATTATTAAAAAAAATTATGTGTGGGGTGCAGAGGCAAAGGCGAGTCTATGAATTTCAAAATAACTGGGTATGACCCGAGTCCTGGGTCTTTGCCAAGTCCACCTTTGACTTTTATATATCTGTTCAAATACCCGGAGGGTTTCTCTGTCCACACCGGTATTGACGTGCGCGCCGGTTCCCCCTGGCCCCCTTATTTAATTGAAGCCCAGGGCTTTGGGCTTTACCCTACACATAGGGGAGGACGAAGATTTTGGTTGCTGGGCGAGTTCTGATCTTGCTTCAACAGAGATATGGAGTTTTGGCATTGTTTTATGGGGGTTCTGGTAGAGTGATTACCTCGGTGGTAGGACTTTTTTTCGCACGGTGAGAAACCGTAATGGATAGCAGCAATGGCTTATCAAGACGGGCGGGTAACGTGTGGTTGCCTGCGGGACTAGCAGCTCTGTTGTGGTCGTTGGAGAAAGCCGATCCTATTTCGCGGCACTGGAAGAGCCTTAAAATCACACAGGCTGTGAAATCGCTGCTTCAAACTGGATCCGGTCAGAGCGAACGATGCAGCCAGAGACAAAGGATCTCTTCCTTAGGTTTGTTCTTCGATTCCATGAGGGATTTTCATTCCAAGGTCTCGGCGTGCAGTAACTTTGGTATCGGAGTTTCGTTCCATGCTCCTGTTTCTTGCCCTAAATTCTACTGCGGCGAAGACGATTGTGAACGCTGCAGCAGTCGTGGGTTTGGCGGATGCAATGATCCCAGCTGTGATTCTTGTGACATTTGCGATCTCGGTTATCTCTTTGGCTTTGATTGGAGTGAGGTTTTTGCACTCGAACCCCCTCATCCGCTCGCAAGCTCCGGAGGTTTTCTTCAAGTACGAAGTCAATCTACGGACTCAAGGCAGCAAAGATTCGAACAAGATGACCGCCAACTGTATCTGACAGTGAGTCGACCTAATCAAGTTAACAGCACTACACGAATCTCTGAAGGGATCCGGAAAGGCCTGTATAAGACTAAGGATACAACGGGAAGAATTCTCGGCAATTTTGGAAGGATGCTGACTAGAAGAAGTGCAGAAGGAGTAGCACATAGAGTGGTGATCGGGAAAGCCGATTCAGAATTTGCAAGCGAAGACACAACTACTGAACAGAGACAAAGCTCAACAATCTCTTTAAATCATTCTGCGACAGAGAATGCTTCCGGGCAGGTCACCAGGAAAGAGAGGGAGACCAGAGCTGCAGAAGAAACAGAGCTGGGGAGACCAACGGCGTATACAACTGAGAATGCAGTGTGGATCTCAGCGAAAGTCTCAAAAAACGCTTTGCAGGACTCTGTGAAAAGCTCTGCTACTTCACCTGCTTTTGGTTTGCAAAGGGTCTTAGCATTACCACTGAGAACTTGCTCAGGATTCAGGTCCCTGGGGAACAGAGGTAAGGTGTTGGCCACAGTAGCAGAGTGGCAAGCTTGCAGTTCCGGCCAAGAAGACAGCTCTTCCCTCCTGGACAAGAAAGAAACAGGGTCTTGGAATTTCAGAATGGGTCAAAATGCAATTGCCGGTGCACTTGCCGGTGCTTTTGTTAGTCTATGTTTGCATCCAATTGATACTATCAAGACAGTCATTCAAGCCCAGACTGGCCAGCATCACAATCTTTTTCCAGTTCTCTCCTCCATCATCTCCCAAAGAGGTGAAGTGTGCTTCTGTTTGTCCACTTTGCAACTTTTCTATCTTGAGGCTGTTCTCAGTACAAAGGGGTATAGATATTGACCTCTGATAAGCTGGAGGTTGCAGGCCTCCGGGGGTTGTACAGGGGCTTGGGTAGCAATCTGGCATCATCTGCACCAACCTCAGCTATTTATACCTTTACCTATGAAGCAGTGAAACTGGGTCTTCTCCCTTTCATTCCACAGGTAGACTCTTGGACACTATATTGCTCTAGCTGTAGCTTTCATTGCTCTAGGTACTCCAAGTCTGATCATTTTCAGAGAGAGTTACATAGGGGAGAGGATGATGCCTATGTGATCAAAATTTGGTTTGAATTGCTCAGGGCATGTCAGCTCTAGCCCATTGCACAGCAGGTGGATGTGCTAGCCTTGCCACGTCTATTGTCTATACTCCAAGTGAGTGTGTGAAGCAGCAAATGCAATTGGGCACTCTTTACCGTAACAGCTGGTAATCTATCTTGCATGCTCTCTGTTTGGGAGTACACCATTTGGTGATTTTTGTTCTTTAGGTGTGGAACCTTCTATGTATTTTGGGTCATCTGTTTCTGATATCACTGTGGATTGTGAGTGATTCAGGCTTGCATTTGTGGGATTACTCAAGAATGGGGGACTGCCATTGTTGTATTCTGGCTGGGGGGCTGTTCTTTGCCGAAATGTTCCCCAGTCTGTCATCAAGGTATGGAACATGTTTTTGATTTGAGTCAATGGCCTACTTGATGTACCTTTGAAGGCCATATAAACTCATTTCAAAGGAGCGGCCTTAGTGGGTGGTTTAGGTTGAGGTTATTTTATGAAGGTATGCCTGACTACTGGAGTGTCCCCTCCACACAAGGTAGTGCCATGCCTCAAACCCTCCCCTCTACGATTTGCTTCCTAAGATGCCTAATTTCAAACCGTGTCTAACCAGGCAGAACATCAGTCTCAACATCAGTCTTGATGGTTGCTGACTTCATCCCTAGTGAAATGATTATGATGTGCTTCTTGTGATGTGTTCACAGTTCTACACATATGAGGGTTTGAAGCTTTGGGCTTTAAGTTGGCAAGAAGGGAGTGCTCCTTTAAGCACCACACAAACAGTATGTCACTTTCAGCCTTGGTTCCCTGTTACTTGAAAGTTCTGTTTGCAGTCTACTGACTTCATTAGCATTTCTGAGTATTTTCTTTTTCTTTTTGCAGCTGGCAATTGGGGGCATTGCAGGATCAACTGCAGCCTTTTTCACAACTCCCTTTGATGTTATCAAAACTCGATTACAAACTCAGGCAGAGCTTCAAAGTGATCTTTGGGTAGAGGGTTGGTAGGATTCAAAGTTAGTGATCAAGTATCTGCTGCTTTTAGCAATGTCCTCCCCATTATGCCTGGCATTGTTTGGCTTAAGGTCATATTCTAGGCTCTTGATTTCTGGCTTTCCTGTTTAGACAGATTTGAGGTTCTGGTTTGATGGTTGTTAGAGTGTTCAGGGTCACTCTCGTGTGTGTGGTAAGAAATTGATCCTCGTCTTGTCTGTCTGCAGACACCTGCGTCACTCCAACAATACAAAGGGGTATTTCATGCATTGCAGTGCATTGCTATGACAGAGGGAGTCAATGGTCTATACAGGTGAAGTTATCCTGCTTCTGAGTTCCTTTTGCATGCTATGTAGTATATGCTCTCAGTAACACACCCAATACCATTACCCAGAGAAACAGGAAATTGAAGAGCCTGTCCACATACCATTCAAGAAAACTTATCACTTTGTGACTATTGACAGAAACAAGGGACAAGATAGCTTAGGCTCCTTGTTGTCTGTGTGCAGAGGATTGGTACCAAGATTGGTGATTTATGTTTCACAAGGAGCCCTCTTCTTCACCTCTTATGAGTGCATCAAACATGTACTGGCAGTTAAAATTCCTTGCCTTCGTACTCAGAATTCACATACAGAAGGTCAGAATCATGGGCAAGTGCCCATAGCTGCTTAGTTAACATAGCAGAAGGTCCTTCCATCTTACCTAAAGTGGGATTCTACTTACAGGTCTTTTTCCTGCAACCCCAATTAGCAGATGAGAGCAGGGATTGTCTTCATATTTCATGGTGCTACATTCTTAGAATCGCACAATCATTGCAGCTGGGATATCTCTCTATGTGTGTAAGTGTATTCTGATGTCTATCAAATTTTCCTCATGTCAAGTTGAAGACCCGTCCTAATCTCATTTACCTTAAACCAGTGGTCAAAGAGTTTGCCTTCTTCCAATGAAGGATTGTATTGTACACACATACTAGTGTCTTTTTTTGGTGTAGAATTTCATCAAAATGTGAAAAATGAAAGGGAAGAAGCAACATCAGTAAATTGAAGAAAAAATAGTACTGTGTACTTCACAAAAAGCTAATCCACTTGGCATGAACATATTTCAAGAATATTTGGTGATGTGGTATGAAATATGCTTCAAAAAAAATTTCTTGCTCCATTGAGCTTGTTCACCCATTCACCATTAGTTGCTCACATGATGGTGTCCTTGGAACCCATGGGAGTACCTATCAAACAATAGATGTCATGTTTCATATGCAACCAATGTGCTGAAATGATGTTAAAGGAGTTTTTATAGATTGAACATGTGTTAGGACCATTGAGCACTAGTAAAAGTGAAATTTAATTCCTACAAAATTATTCCACACTATTGTAACAAAAGATTTGCACTTCTACATCCACTATTTTTGTCTTAATACTCAACACATTTAACATTGTCATTCATTAAAACACCAAATTCATGGTTATTTCATATAACCAGAATTTGCATTTCAGAATACATTGTACAAACTTTAGGAATAAAATTATAATTCATTTCATCATATTTTGATACTACATAAAATTCATTGCAAAAGTTTGTGCATCTTTATATTACTGAGAACATAAATCAAAATATAATAGAATCCCATGTTTTTAAAAAAAAAATCAAAACAATTGAAATTTGTGATATATCAAAACAAAATTTTTGGTTTTGTATTACAAGTAACTACAACTTTTCCTACTCTTCCCAAAACTATGTCTGATCTTTTTTTTCCAGAACCTCCCCTTTGGGTAGGTCCTAAGTTTCCTCATCGTGATTCAAAACCCAAAGAATTCCAAATTCAAATTAACAAAGTTCCTTGATCAATCCCTATCCTAAATGCTTGTTCATCCAAAAACATGTAATCATCCAACCCCCTTAAACAAACACAACCCAAAAAAGAGGTCAACAAAAAAAGAGCCTATCAAATTGAAAGATGGAATACTTTATCAGTTTGGACAAGACAACTAACTTTGTAGATGTTTATATATAGAAGAAGCATGAATTGTTCATTGACAATTTCATGAAGGGGTTGCATGAAGCCATTTTGCATCAAATATTACAATGAAGACCCTTGATGCAAGATATTGGTGGTCAACCTTGTTCAAGGATGCATTTGAAATTTGCAGATCTTGTGATGATTATCAACAATCTAAAATACTAATGACATAAAGTTTGGTAAAACTAGTAATTACACTTTCTAAATAATCATTTGTGAAATGGGACTTGATTTTGTTAGACCTATCAAACAAACTAGTTGGACAATCTACATGGAACATGTACACACTAATAGGTACAAATTATGCTACTAAATGGATGGAGGCAAAAGTTTTATGCACAAACATGGCTACAATTACTATTAAGTTCTTGTACTAGTTAATTTTGACTAGGTTTGGATGTCCACTAACCATAGTCATTGATTAGGGTGTGCATTTTATTAATGATGCCATCAAATATCTAACCTATCATTTCATGTTGAAACATGTTAATTCCACCAACTATTATCCACATGAAAATGGGCAGGTTGAATACACTAACAAACTTATTGGGACATTGATAATCAAATTGGTTAATGAAAATAAAACAGATCAAGAGGAAAATTTCTTGCTATAATTTTATCATATAGTAACCATAGGTTATATTTCCTTACCAACTAGTTTATGGATTGCATCCATTCATGTTGACATAAGATGTTATGCTAGTCATTGGTGGGGACAATAGGGATGTCGATCCAATTAAGGTCCTAACAAATAGAATTGTAGATCTAAAAAAATTACACATTGATAGGCTAAAAGCTCAAGAGACAATTGGGGCTTAGCAATGGAACCAAGCTTAGTGGAGTCAACAATAATATCCAAAAAAATGGTTGAAGTTTAGGGACTTTGTTTTGTGATTTCTTAAGGGCAATAAATTTCAACTAAAAAAATAAAAATGAAAATAGTTTGGACCTTATAAAGTTCAGTATAGCTTACCAAATAACATTGTGTCATTTGTAACCTAAAACTTGATCCTAATTTCATATTATTCAATGTGAACAAGTTGAAACCATGTAGGCAGGTGGATTAGTAAGAAAAACAAAATTCCAACATCCTTACACTCGTGTATTGGGAAGTGAAGAATTGAGATCAGATCACAAGAGAGGATGACAATGAGGATGAAAATGTGGAAGAAGCATCTACATTTTATGTTCGTGAAAATCAAAATTACTCTAATTAGATTGTGGATATGTATTTTGTCAAGATAAGTCTTGAATTAGTATAATGTGGTGATAGGAAAGATGCCAACAAATGGGATAATGTGTTTAAAATACTAAACCTAAATGAGAAAATGGAAAGTGGTTTTGGTGGATAGCTAAATAATGACAACCATCACCACATGAAGTTCCTATTCATTTGTTGTTTTCATTTTAAATTCTTTAAGCAAGTTACCATGAGCAACAAAAGTTTTGTAAAGAAGTTGCAACATCAAATGCATGAGAGAAAATATGTGAATAGAAAAAGAAGAAAATAGTAGAACATGAAAGGAGACGAAGTAGCTTACCACCCACATGCATCATTTGTTCTTCTAAAGGAATCAAATTGCTACATTTTATTCCATTATAACAAAAGCTACATTTTGGAATTGGAGAGAATTGTAACTTGGATTGCAATGGGGAAAGTAGAGAAAGAATGGGTGAGTAGGGTGGGGTAGTTGGCTGTTGAAGTCAAATGGAAGACACCTTGTCATGCGTTGTTGATAGAATTTCCAAATACTAGGAGAGACCTCAAGAGGGAACAATTTTTTGCTCATATTGGAAAGAAAGTTTTGGTGGTAGATGTGCACACAATTGAAAAGGTTTTAAACATCAATTCCAAGGGATGGAGGGAACAAAACTAAATAAACAAACCCATAATAGAAAGCATCTTGAAGAAGATTCATTCCTTGATGTGTATGTTAACATAAAACAATGGAATGTTGGAAAAATGAAGATGTCGTATGACATTATATTCCTTGTTCTTATCCAAGTGATTTATCAAAGGGATAAAATATGTTATTTCGACAACAAGAATGTCATTTCCATGACGAAGGTGGACACAAGAGAACTTGTTAATTGGGCTAAAGTTATGTTTAAAAATCTAATCAAGGAGTTGGACATATGGTCCAAAACACATGCCAAAATGATTGAAAGGAAAAGTAAGTTAGATGCCAAGAAGGACATGTGCAATTTTGCACTTCCCATTAAGGTTTTAATGCAACATTGGTTTCATGAGGAACAATTTCAAGGTTTGACTATAGTAACCATGTCCTAGCCATAAAAAACAATTGTTGCCAAACCACAAAGTGCCACATAATTAAGGGACATGTTGCAAAAGTTTAAAAGGCCACTCAAGTCTTCTAGTCTATCTCCAAAATCAAAATCGATAAACAAAAAGGAAGTGATAAAAGATAAAACCTAAAGTTCCAACTCATTTTGATGATGAGCAGGAGGTTGAGGTGGTCATGTTTGAAATGAAAAATAAATAAAAATGTGGAACCGCCACCAAATACTACATTAAACATTTGTTGACAAGCTGTACAATAGACAACAATAGAAAGGCCACATTCTTTACCAATATAAACACATTATGTGCACATGGAAAAAATATAGATGAAGAAGGAAAGGGACCAATCTCTAGTTCAAAGTTGTGGAAAAACAACCACATGGTCACCATCCCATTCAATGCAAATGGAATTAGAACCACAAGTACATCCACTAATTGAGAATATAATACCACAAGATAATAGACCTGGATCTTTTACAAGGTTTCACGAGGGAGGTGATCCATTTCAAAATTAAAAAAATGTTGGACCACCATTAAGGGTAGCATCTATAGAGGTTGTTCCATTGTTCATAACACCAAGGACATCTAGTTCTTTGGACAGGGTGTACAGGATTGTAAGAAAGTAACCAACTTGTTCCAACAAATGGCTCAGTAGAACCATAACATGCATTATGTATTAATAGAAATGATTAGATTGAAACTACATCAACAATAGGGTGAAACTAATAGGTAATAATTGGTGACAAGGTGCAAGGCTATAATGCAAAAGGCTCAAAACTTGAAACATCAACTAATTGCACAAGAGGTGCAAACAAAGAAGGATTTGACATCATAGGAAAAATAAATTAATAGGGTACATATGGAGTTGTAACAAGTTCATTAACAAAAAACTAACTTAAAAATGCAAATTGTTACCCATGTTTAGTAACATGTGACCTAATGTCGCAACCCCACTTTTGGAAGAGTGTGAGGATGACACTCCCACTCCTGAAATGGGGACTTGGGAGTCCTCTGGAACTCTTGAAACTTCAAAGTTCGATTGCAAAGGTCAAAACACCTCGCCTTGAGGCGTTCTTCATGTCATTGGAAAGTTATTGAAGTTTAGATGTCGAAAATGGCCTCGCATGAGCCATTTGGACATCTGCAACACAAGTTATAGCAAAAATAAGGACCAGGAGTCAAACTGGCAGTTTGACTCCTGACCACTAAAAGTCGGTAATCGACCCAAGCCCGGGGTGCGTAGGTGAAGTGTGACACATCGTTGGAAAAGCTCTCAAGGAAATCTACAAGTTTGTTTCAGACCTTATCCCAATCGAAGGTCTAAACAAATAATTATGAACTCACAAAGTCCCGAGAGTCCAAACCGGGACAATTTCAGGACTCCTCCTTGGGAGTCCCAGGACAAAAAGCCATTCAGATGTGGATGCCGCAAAATAACACAAAGAATACTATATGGGGAAGGTGGTGGCTTCCCCCAAATCTGGGCCGTGGTGAATCTTGTGAGTCCAGAGTTGCCGGTGGCTTGTCCTAGCACCAAAGGTGCTCTAGAATGCGAACTAACCAACTTGTTGGTTGGCTTGATGCAGGTTCGAGTAAGTAACTAAAGCTTGTCCCTCTTCCTAGTCCCATCCCAGAGTTTCAGCACACCCCTCTACCCCTTTTAGTGCTGAGAGCTGGGAGCGTGCCCTCAAATCCCCACAATTTCGCTATTTGAGAAACTAAGGCCCATCTTGAGCCTAATTTGGGACTTGGGAGCACATCACTTAATAGGTTATTGGACTTAGTAGGTTAAAACTTAACAAGTTACTTAACCTAACCTGTGACTTGACCTAACTTGTGATAGAACCTAACTAGTTATAAAAGTTAACACATATCATTACACTAGGTTAGTAGACATGTTGACAAATAGTTAGTTAAACAATAGTTTGCAAAACATGTAGTTGACAAAATAGGTGGTTGAATAGGTAGTTAAACAAGGTGTCATTTTTAATTTTTTCGGATTATTAGTATTTATATTTGTTAGTGATTGTTTAAATATTCTATTTAGATTTTTTTTAATTTTGAATTAGTTTATATAAAACTAGGAAGACATACTTGTTTTTAAATAACTTTGACACAAAACTTTTTTATTGAACTTAATGATTTTATGTTTTCTATTTCCACTTTGAAGAAACATGAAGCATGTTTGATTTTATTAATGTTTTCTTGAAACTTTGAGCAATTTGAGTACATGTTTTTAGGAATTGTAAATATATTTGGATTTTTAATGTTCAATGTACTTGTTACTGGAAAAATTAGAAGTTGTAAACCTTAATGTGAATACAAAAACCCATTAACATTTGGCGACTGCATAGTGGATCAAAATTCATGAGTAATCATGTTTAAAATTTATGGTTAGATTTATAATTTTAGTATATTAGGTTTGAAAAGCAATCATACTTTGAAATTTTGATTTGTATCATGTTTTTGTTTGTTTTATGAAAATCCTAGAATTGAACTCATTGTTTATTTATTTGTTTTGAAAGCATTGGGAAATAGGGTGAGGTTAATGTAAAGTTTTTGAAGTAAACTATGTGCCCAATTTGTAAAATAAGTTTTCCACAAATTCCTAACTATTAAGAAGGGTGGCTTTAATTTTTATTGTTAAAAATTATGTAAGGGCTTTCCTAGAACGTGTTGATTTTAGAAGATGTCAAGAGTAATCATGAAAATAATTGATCACCATAAGTTTTTAAAAACAATTAGAACAAATTGCACATCAACCTACTTCAAAACTTGCACAAAAGCAAGATGAACAACAAGTGCAACCTATGGGAAACAAACTTGTGAATGCACCAAACATGGATGCAACACAAAGGGGAGAAGCCAATGAACAACATCAAAATGCAGTTGAACCAGTTGTGCAAAAAGACCCAACTGTGTTTTCAACCATTCATCAAGCGTCACCACAAACATCAACCCAATTACATGTAGTGAATGTTCACCATGATGATAGTCATGAACATGTTCAACCATTTGATGAAGTTGTTTCCATACGACAACCATGGCGATTTGCAACCCCATGTTACTATCTACCTAGAACTTGTGCACCTACAATGCAATATCTATTGGTTTTCAAAACCAACAACCAAGTCCCAATGTCGATTTGGTACACACTAATGTGGGGATGGAACAAATCCAACTACTCAATAGGTTGGAATAATTGTGTCATATTGACTAAAAACCTTCCAATCAATCAATTTCCATATTGCATTTAGAACATGTTGAACCTTAAATAACACCCACGATTGTTCAACAAGAAGTTACATACCAATAAAACACATGGCCAATTATATCAATTCTTGATCAAGGTGAAAGATCACAAGTTCCCCACCATAGACCAATTTCAATAGGAAATCAAGGTGTTGAAATTGTCAACATGTGGGGACATCTATTCAATCGTTACCCCTTTGTTGATGATAAATTAAGGTAGTTATTGAGGGAGGAAGAAATGAATGTTCATCAACCTATCCTTCCAACCACTACAACAATATAACCTAATGTGTTTGTATTAAAAAATCAAGCCATGAATCCTAATATTGGTCATATGGTAGTACTTACTAACTATTACTCAACTTGGTAACAACCTATTACACTAATTGTACCAGGCAAACTAATGTTCTAGCCTACCTCTACATACCAAATGTGGTATAATGTCACACCCCCTTTTGTACTTATAGATCCTATTTTGTATCCAGCATATTTGACTGGAACAAAAGGATTTTATCCTACAATCTTTAAGAATTATATAGGTTATGTACCCAGTGTATTCAATACCTTAGCAACCTATTGTACCACCTACATACTCACCACATTTTGTTGGAAATCAGTTTCCTCTAGTGGTTCAACTAGTAACCAGTAGGGACATAAGACTTGTTTTGGAACGAGTTACTACGTTAGTACCAACCATTGTACAAGTAAGTTTACTAGGTCATGTACCTAGAGGTTCTGCTCACCTACTGAATGGAGGACAACTTGGAGATTCACATGGAGAAAGTTCACTCGGAGGAAATTCATTTAAAGGACCACCATTTAATCCACATGTTGGATCATTCAGATGGCCAACACCTAACCCATGCATGTTTATACCATTGTGGTATCAATAACCTATTGTACAACTTGTACCAGAACCAACAATCAAATTGCCATACAAGAAATTACAATACCTAACCTATGTCAAAGACACTTATCTAGATGTTCACATTGGAATATTCAAAAATGCCATTAAAGTTAATGGAGAAACGGTGGTGTTAAGGGAGTAGTTATTTGCGGTAATTATTAATTAATATATTTTTATTTACTTGGTTATTTTTTTGGGAATTATTAGCTAGATTACATAGTTTTTATCACCATTTAAATTTGAATAAAACACAAGACAATTTTTTGTGGAGGATATATCTTGGAAGAAGAAGAAGAAATTAAAAAACCCATTGTATAATTATAGAACATGGAGCTTTAATGGAGTATGAGAGAAATATACTTTGATTTATGGAAAAGCTTTGTTTCCACAGTTAGAGTTTATTGTTTTGGTGTTTTTATCATACTTTCATTACTGGATTTAAATTTTGAAACTAATTCCAAGTAGATTTAAATGAGTAGACTTTTTTAGTATTAGTTTTATTACATTTCAATCCAAATTTTTGACCAAAATACAAGATTTAAGATTCTATGAGTACCATTTGGCAATCATCTCGGGGTTTGAATTCAAAGTGAACTTCATATTGTTGTTGAAATTTTTGTTTCTATAGATAGATAGTGAACTTTAATTTCATTTTTTGCATGTTTTTTCAAATCTTGATCATATTTTTTTGTTCAGGAAACAAATATAAGTAAAGTAGATAATTTTGAGGATTTTGTTATACAGTAAAAGTTTGCTCAGATTTGAATTAGGATATGGAAAGATGGAAAATATAATTATAACTAAAAGTCTAAAGAGAAAATTAGATGATGTTGTATTACATGAACAAGTGGAAAATGGCACTGCTGTTAACAACAATTTAAATGCAAATCAAATAGATTAGCGGTTTGAAACACCTTTAAGAGTTTCTCAAACATAATAAAGACATCTATGGATGAAAGAGAGACCTACAAGCCACAAAACACTTCAAGAAAAATTGACTATTCTTCTTGAAATGCAAACTAGTGAAGCACAAAGGCACACTAACAATTTGTTGCAAAATTCCAAGGGGAAGAACGTTAGATTGAAAATGCATATTCATAGGTTGAGTTTAAAGGAAGGAGTCAAAAATTTGAACCTCAACAAAGAGTTGTGTTGTAATCAATAGATTTGATGCATCAACATACCTTTGATGTTCTGATTCAAGAAGAACAACAAAGACTTAATAAAGGGAGGAAGTAGTACTAAGATATAGATCTATTTCACCTCCTTATTATCAAATTGACCAAAAGAATTAAAAGTTTGAACAAAGAGCTCAAAATTTTGAACTTCCAATTTATTATGTCGTTGAGCAAGAAGCCATAACTAAGGGATCACAATGTCCATAGGAGTTGAGCTGGTACATGTAACAAAAAATTGTAGTCTTACCAAAAGTAGAACCAACTATAGCATAAGGTGTTCTTATGGCTCTAAGATTGAGGCATATTGAACCCAAGTTTAATAAAAAAAATGGAAGCACAATTAGAGGAGTTCCAAAGGATTGGAGTGAAGGAATCCACAGTGTGAATGGAGTTCCAAGACCAAATTCTCCATGTTGCACATACTGCCATTAGATTGGACATTAGATCAATGAATGTCCATTTATTGAAGATAATGTGAAGCAAGGATTTGTTGAGCATTTCTAGAATTTGAATCTGAAATTAGCAAGAATAGGGAATCATGGACATATTGAGCCAGGGGGTTTGGACCATGAAAGGATCAAAATTTTAGATAGATTTAGAAAATAGGAGACAAAACATAGTGGAAATGAGAGTTTAGATTGTGGTAGATGTAGTACATGTTTCTATAGCTCTTGTACCAAGTCTATTGCATCAAAATCATATTGGAGTTATTTATGCATGAATTTCCAATTTCAAAATGGAACCAATAAGATATGTGGCATTATACTTTGTGGCAATGCCTTAATTTATAATTACAGTTACTAAACCTCTGTGTGTTTTAGCACCAATTCATATTGTTGACGGTGTTAGATCTAGAACACAAACTCTAAGAACAATAGAATTTGTGAGTTTGTATGAAGATAGACTTAGAAAGGTGAACAAAGTTTTTGCTAGTCAACCATTAGATCCAAGAAGAAGTGGCTTGGATCCACTAAGACCACCAAGACCACCAAGACCCCTAGGATATTTTTGATTACCAATGGTGAATCACGAAAAGCCACCATTACCACCAAACAGACCTTATTGTCAACCATTTAACTATCCAAAGTATGTTAAATATTTTGACCCAAATGCTCATGTCAAAGTATTTAAAGTTGTCATTAAAAGAGATAGTGAAACAAATGATGCATAAATTTTTAATTTGTTCATACCCTCAGAAGAAGCAACAGAAGGAAGTAGCTTTGGTTTGTGAAGAAGGAATTTATGATGTGAAGGCCATAAATAATTTGTTAATACCACAGAGTAGTGAAACATTATTAATTAAAAAACCTCAAACAGTTCCAGAGAAAACATGAATGTTTTATACAAATTAAAACATGACAAATCATAATGTTGAAACTTATAAAATCAAAAGAAAGGAAGACCTTGTTTTTGCAGTCTTTAAGGTTACTATTCAACAAATTAAAGTTAAAGGCATGTTAAGTATTTCTGTCATATTTGTGGTGACACTGGACATAAGATCATGGATTGTCTTAATTATAATGATATACATGTCAAATTAATGGAACAATCAAAACAATATCAATTAATAAAAAATTAGGAGCATAAACTGGAAGGCTTCAAATACTTGTTTATTATGACTTGATGTAAGGCAAATGAAAAAGGAGGATATGATCTTTGAGACATAACCATAATTGTTCTTAATTAACACAATTACTCTTTCAAAATAAACGATTTCATTATTGAGTGTTGGAGTGTTAGAAATCAAAACCACTGGGAAATTTGATCTAGAAAGAAGGACATTAGATTAAACAACTGTGGAACTAGAGCCTTCAATAGTGAAATCAAAAGATGTATTTGTCAAACTAGAGGATTCATTGGAAGACAAGGTTTATCTTAAAAACTATTACCATCATAGCCAAGATGATATTCAAGTGGATGAGACAACAACAAAAGTATAGGTACATAATCTTTAGAAGTAGGTTAAACTTTGAGTAAAGAACAACAACTTGTTTAATTGAATCTTTGCACAAAGGCAAGTCCACAATACATCAAGGTTAATTCACAATTGACAAAGCAAAAGACTGAGGAGCTTTAGATGCTACTAAAAGAGTTTTAAAATGTATTTGCTTGGACTTCCAAAGATCTAAATGGCATACCTCCAAATTTGTTCAACATAAAATTGAGTTAGATACTTCAATTCAACCAACACATCAAACAAGGCACAAATTGAACCCTAATTATGTTGCAGCAATCAAACATGACATTGACAAACTATTAGTAGTTAGTTTTATTCAATGGACAAAGGAGACTATATGGTTATCACCCATGATGATAGTGCCTAAAAAGATTGGTAAATTCAAAAATTGTATAGATTTTAGGAAGCTCAATGAGGCGACCAAAAAAAATCCTTATCTTTTGCCATTTTCTAATGAAATATTGAACATTGTAATAGGGTATGAAGCCTATAGATTTCTAGATGGATATTCAGGGTACCATCAAATTTTTATAGCCCCTAAGGATAAATACAAAACAACTTTTGTAACAAATTGGGGAGCTTATGTTTGGATGGTGATGCCATTTGGTGTCAAAAATGGGCCATCGACTTTCCAAAAAACAATTAGTAAAACCTTCAAAGAGTATTTAGACTAATTCATGAAGATATTTTTGGATGACTTCATAGTTTATAGTGATATGGAGTCATTTGATGAAGCTCAAACTTTGCTTTTAGAAATGTAGGGAATATAAAATCAGTCTTAACCCCCCAAAAATGCCTTTATGGTATTTTCATGAGTGATTTTAAGGTTCATAGTTTTCAACAATGGAAAAATACCAAACCCTAAAATGGTTCAAGCAATAGTAAATATGCCAGTACTTACCAATCCACATCAAATTCAAATTTTTAATGGTATGGCTCAGTTTTATAGATGTTTCATTAAGAACTTTGCTTTTATCATGGCACCAATCACTAAGTTGATGAGGAAAAAAAACCTTTTGTCTAGACCACTGAATGTCAAAAAGCTTGGGATTAGATCAAGTAGAAGTACATGGAAACCCCAATTTTAATACTTCCAAATTTCCAATTGGGGTTTCATGTGCACACAGACGCATCATTGTTGGTAGTGGGTGCAATAATGGCATAAACCCCAACTAGTAAGTATGACAAACCTATGGTATATGCCTCTAAATTGTTCAATAAAGTAAAACAAAATTATTTCTACTACAAAATAACAAGCCTTAGCAATGGTTTATGCTTTGCATAAATTCAAACATTTTTTATTAAGAAACAAATTTATTTTTTATGTAGACCATCTGGCTCTAGTGTACTTGGTCAACAAACCACATGTGTTAGGAAGGATAACAAGATGGTTGTTATTTTTGGAGTACGAGTTCACAATAGTTTACAAACTTGGTAGAACACATGTAGTCATTGATGTTTTATCCAAATTGTTAAACAATTCATAACCATTGGGTGTCCCAAATTAGACTATGGATGCATCATTATTTTTTATAGAACCTATATGGATGCAAGTAAAAATCTAGAGACAAGTTAGATCGCATAAATTTTGAACCTAGTTCATAAACATAAGTTGGAAAAAAAGGAATAACCTTTCATTATGAAAAAGGGAATTATGTATAGAATGGGACAAGACAATAGATTGCGTAGATGTTTGATTGCCTCAAAAACACATATTGTTCTAAAGGAGCTACATGAAGGAGTGGTTGGAAGACATTTTACTGCAGATATTACTACAAAGAAAATTCTAGATGTAGGATATTACTGGCCAACTTTATTCATGGATACTCATGAATTTTGCAAAAGTTGTGACCACTGTTAGAAAATTGGAGGATTCAAAACAAAAAGTTTAACCAAGTTGGTAACAACACTTCTAGAGGAACCTTTATGAAGTGGGGTTTAAATTTTATAGGTCCAATCAAACTAGCATGCATACTAACAAAAAAAAAGATTTTGGTAGCTATAGATTATGCAACCAAGTGGGTAGAAGCAAAGGCACTCAAATCCAATATTGTAGTAATTATAGCTAGATTTTTGTATAAGTATATTCTAACCAAATTTGGATGTCCATTGACCATAGTTACATATTAGGGAATACATTTCATCAATACACAATAAAACATCTCACATAACAATTTATGTTAAAGCATGTTAGTTCAACCACATATTATCCACAGGGGAATGGACAAGTTGAGTGTATTAACAAAGTCATAAGTAGACTATTGACCAAGTTGGTCAATGAGAAAAAAAAAGATTGGGATGAACATTTATCTATAGTTTTGTTTTTGTGTAGGATTGTTTATAAGGTGGCAACATGTTATACACCCTACTAATTAGTCTATGGTTTGCATCCTTTAATGCCAATAGAATATGTTATGTCAGTTATTAATGGGGACCAAAAAGATGTAGAACCAACCAGAGTGCTAACAACCAAAATTACAAAACTATAAAAGTTACAAGAGAACAAATTGGAAGCTTAGAAAAATGTGGGAGCCAACCAATGGAACATATTTTTATGGAGTCAACAAAAAAATACTGAAAAAATGTTCCAATTTGGATATTATGTCTTATGGTTTCCCAAAGGAAAAAAAAACACATATAGGCAGATTCAAAAAAAGATGGTTTGGTCCATTTAGGGTACAATATTGTTTACCCAATAATATTGTTCTTCTTGTTTTTGTTAACAATTTTGAACCAAACTTAATATTAGTCAATGTTAATAAGTTGAAACCATATAATATGTGGATTAAACATTGAAGGGGGTTCAAAGTTCAAAGGATCAAAAGTATTTAAAGTGCATAAAAGAAGACCACATGGAAGAAACATATGATGAAAATTCATAGGATCAGAGTGAAACAAAGACCATTGGGGGGCTGATTAGATATTAATATTAGAAAAAACCTAATTAATATGATAAGCCAACAAGTTATAAACAAATATTTAGACCATGGTTATACAATTTCACAGTTATCAGATTGTGGGGTGGATAAATCACTAATGTCATAACAAGATTTTGCTGATCTAATGACTTAGCATAGGCCAAAGGGAATTTGAAATGTAGATTATATTATGTCATTAGATTTAGGAATGTCATTATAATTACTTAATGCCACGTCCACATAATTCTTTGTTCAACATGTATTAATTATAGTCCATGTTGGTGTTAGTATGAATTTAACAAGGAGGTAACAGATGTTAAACAAGTTGAAAAATATAAAAATCATTAAAATGTTGGCCCTTAAACAAAAAATCAGACATAAATTTATGAAAAGAGGTGATAATGTTTCAAAAGGCGGCAATCACCATAATGACTATTTGTTTTCATTTTCTACGAACAAGTTTCAATTGTTTTATTTCCATAATGAGTACTGAATAAAGTCTTGTGGATCAATTACAAAGACAATCTAATTATTTTTTGCAGAAGTTGAAAGAGGAGCAAAAGATATTATGAAAGTAGTAGAAATTTGCAAACATTTTGCCTCTATAGTTTAGGTCTCCAAAAAGAGGTCTGCCTTTTCCTTTTCCAATTTATTCTTCTTTTTATTCTCGTAAGTCCTTTTTGATATCCAAGTTTGAGAGAACTTTTGAAGCAATTAGAAAAGAATGAAAGATATTGTAAGGAAACATTGAGGAGATATAACTTTAGAAAGCCTAGAAGACAAGCAAGTTCTAGTGAGCAAGTTGGTCCCATTTTTATTTCAAAATTTGAAGAAAACCAACAGAAGGTCAATTTGCAACAACAACAACAATTGCCATTACATCAAGAGGAGTACATTGAGGAGCAAATTCCAAAGGGAGTTCATATTCCCAATAAGAAGTGCACAAAAAGAACAAGTTGGCAAGCAATGGTTGTAAATTTGCATGGGAAGAAAATGCATATTCATCAAGATGATGAGATTAGGTATGTTTTTACTCCAACAGAGCATAATTACAATAACAACTTGAAGAACATTTTTCCTTGGACAAGCTCTAGAGAGGAATAGAAAGATAAAATAAACAAAGCTAGATTAGTAAGTCTGTTTAAGATTGAATGGAAAACATTTTAGTTGAACTTTTGAACGATTGGAAGTTAGATATTGAACATAATATAATCAAAGTTATGTTGGGGATGAACAAAGAACAATAAATATATATAATTCGTGAAATTAAAATCAGTAAAATAATTATTTTAACTACACTATAGGTTTTCCAAATTTTTATTTCAGGTTTGAAGTTATAAATTACAGAATGTCAATAATTATGTTCAATTAGAAAATAATTATGCACATACTAATTAATTCTTATATGAAGTAATTGCAATGATTTTAAAGTAATGTCACATTAATTACATTAATTAATTTCTTATAATATAAAAATATAAATTTAGAAAATATACAAATCTATGTTACAATAATAATTATTATGTGTAACTAAGGTTTAATAAAAATAATCATTTATAATTATTTATAAAAGTGATACTGGAGGTGGCCTCCGGAAGGGTGCTCCAATGCAACATCAAAATCGTGCGGGAAAAGAAGAAGGCGAAGGGAGCCAAAATTAGAACCCTTCAACAAAAAATCAGGCTGGCAGAGGTCCAGCTGCAAAGAGACCCTGAAGACGAGCCAGCCAGGGAAATTCTCTCGGTGGCGCAAGGCCACCTGGTCGACTCGCTCCAAGAAAAGGTCGCAAGGAACCACCAGCTCAGCTCGGCCTCCTGGTTCAAATACGGGGACACATGTTCAAAGCGCTTCTTCGATTTCCACCGAATCGGGAGGAAACGTACGCCTCTCAAAGAGCTCAAAACCGAGGGGGGGGGACATCACAGGACAGGAGGACCTAGCCCACTATGTCCGCTCTTTCTACGAGCGCTTGTACACATCAGAGGCCAGCACACCTGGCACGTCTGAAGCTCCGGAGGTATGCTGGGATAGCACCCCGCCCCGGGTATCCACTGTGGCAAATGAAGAGCTAACAAAAGAGCTCACATTGAAGGAAATCAAGGAGGCTATTGTGGCAATGCCGAAGGACAAAGCGCCGGGTTGCAATGGCATCCCGACGGAATTT
>Ga0209208_10000550_pt1 | contig 49213 bp, 45 predicted proteins | sample S1TSphfallax_3_FD_187694 | JGI IMG/M metagenome (GOLD analysis project Ga0209208, IMG submission 187694) | Host-associated microbial communities from peat moss isolated from Minnesota, USA - S1T2_Fd - Sphagnum fallax MG (SPAdes) (version 2) | ecosystem: Host-associated > Plants > Peat moss >... | reverse complement strand
AAAGAAGGAAAGTCTGGTGTGGTCCAACTCGAAGGTCGAAAGTCGTCGAGCAGCACAAACTGGTTGGCCGTCACCGAGAACAGAGAAGCATTGGCCGCCCAGTTTGCAAAAGCAAAAGGGTAGAAGTAAAGACGGATCCAGTGCCTTCCGGGCGTCACAGTGAAAGTGTAAGACGAGTTGGTGGTGAAGAAGCGCGCTTGCTGCATGAGAGTTGGGTACAACAGATTAGGACTCGGCTGACTGATGGATGCAAAAACACCTCCTGATGCTAGTGTCGTGGCCGTGTTGTCCGCCTGGAACACACGTCCTCCATCAACTGTCACATTTGTGGAAGATCCACAGCTGATGAGAATGTTGTCCACAGGGACGTAAGTTGGTGTACTAGTAGTCTGTGCCCATACGACTCTTTCTACTGCTGCAGCATACACCACCAGCAACAGGAAACAGATTTGCATGCAGCTACCATTCCTCCCCATATGTGAATCCTTTACTCTTCTTCCTCCCCACTACCTAGTGTTTCCACTCCTCCCACACTCCTGGCTTCGGAACTGATCTCTTTCTTCTTCTATTTTCCCTCCTCTAAGACTTCTTCTTCCGCCTGTACAATGCTGCAGCTATTTCCAGGTTTTCCTTCATCATCATCTTCTGCCCATTAAACGTGGCGAAGAAGACGCGGGAGTTGTTGCTCACTGGTAGCCATATCCCGATCTCTCTTCTGCAACAACGCCCGCATTCTCGCGCAGCTCACCAGTGCAACAGGAGACTACACTTCGCGCGCGAGTGCGCACAAGCGGCGTAGCACCTCTTCCAGCCACGCGGCAAGATTATCAACCGAGGAAGAGAGCCTTAATGGATGAAGAAGAATCACACTCAACAAATAGATGAATATCATCCATGAGGAGCTTGTATTGCTTATTTAATATGACTCTCAAGTTTAATTTTATTTCCTGCCCTTTTGGGAGCTGTCAAAGCAGCTAGTTATGCGAAAGTAGTTGGTGCCAGCACATGTTATGTTGTTTAAACCCAGTGGGTCACATTGTTCTCACCTGACACCATTGTGTTTATGGATGAAGAAGCATCAGATTCAACTAATAGATGAATCTCATTCATGAGGAGCTTGTAATGAGGTTTGTAATCTGACCTCAAGTTTAATTATTCTCATCCCCTTTTTTTGGAGCTTCCAAAACACTTAATATTATATAGTTATTCATTTTTGTCAGGCAAAATATAGTTGGTTGGTGCTAGCATATATTGTTAAAACCCATTTGGTCACATTGCTCTCAACTGACATCATTACCTTTATTATGAATGAAAAAAGGTAACATATTCAACTAATTGGATGAACCTCATCCATGAGGTGCTTGTATTGGTTTTGGTAGTCTAACCTCAAATTTAATTTGGGCAACCAGGTCTAACCTCAAATGTAATATTTAGGGATAATTTAAATGGATTAGGAAATTTTTACCATGGTATTAACCTGGGGTGCTGGTTAACCCAAGGCCTGCCAAAACACTTAATTAATTATATGAAGTGCATATTATTATATGTTTTTTGTTAGACAAAAAAAGTAGTTGGTGCCAGCCAGCACATGTTAAACCCATTTGGTCACATTATTTTTCAACTACCACCATTGAACAAGGATGAAAATCATCCACAGACACATGCATCTAGGTTTTGTAATCTGACTTGAGTGGGAAAAAAAAATTTCCCCTTCAGCACTTGTGTATTGGGAATGGCGTATTGGGAATCAAATGACATTGCGAAACCTTTTGCGAAACTTCCTTCTCCAATAACCCTTTCACTAATTTGCGAGCTAATGCACATCGCAACTTGCGATACGTCCACCACCGGAAAGTTTTGTAAAAATTTGTGATGAGGTTTACGATACATATTCAAACGCAAAATGCGAGGCGCCGAATAACGCAAGCTTGCGATGTCTTGTGACTCTCAAAGTTTGTGGCGATACTTTGTATTGTAAAATGTGCGATGTTTTGAATATGATTAAACATTGCGAAGTGTGGAATATCGCTAAGGTGGACGCAGACTGAGCGGGTCGCAAAGTTTTGTTTGTCATATATGTCGCAAAAGTGCTGCGATGATTAAAGGTACATTATAAATTACTGATGGGTGGTGCACCACAAGTTGCGATGCGTGTCGCATCACAAATATGGCAGATTGTTTTTGCTTCGCAAACCCTTCAGGTTTTTCGTTTGGCCCTTCGCAAAAAGGCACAATATGTAGTAGTGCATGTCACATTTGCAATGACACTTTTCGGGACTTTGACATTGCCCAATTTGACCATGATGCTCTCCAACTAACAATCTTGTAGTTCAAAAATATTATCTTTGCATCTTCCCTTGATGAGTTACAAGGCAACCTCCTCCTCCAAGTTGACCTTCCCAACAAACAAATAGCCAATGTCTATGTCTTCCCTTAGCAACAAATCATCATTTACAACCTAAGCAAAATAAAATAAAGTGTATATTAACAAGCCTAACACTAACAAAATAAATCACAATAACTAAAACCCTATAGGATTAGGACGTGGTGATGCAAAATGGGATTTGGTCACATGCTCAAGGAGTTGGCATTGGTTAGCAGATCATGTGTAATTACACCACATATCTTCCAACAAATTGATTTGCTCAGCAAGGTGTATGTTAACAATTGCTCTATGGGAAATCTTGCAAATGAAATCCTTGATTTTTTGTATAACAATTTGTTGTTATTTTGGGTTGAAACCTTGAAGCTGCAACAAATCATGTTGAAAATTTAATACATCTTATGCACTTTGATGAATCATCGAAAACCACACAAACCCATAATTAATTAAATATTTAATTGTAAGCGTTAGGCAAATACAATGAGCCATATCACGGGAAAAATGTAAGATGTTACATTTAGTTAAACCATGAATAAGATGAACAAGAGGATGCAACTTGTGGAAACAAAATGTCTGGGGACTATGAAGTTTATACATAATAAAAAAATTACAAAGATTATTTCAATTCCAAAATGAAGAGCATACAACATGGGGATGAAGTTTATATGGTGGGCACCTCTCATAAAGTGATATACATAACATTTTGAATGCCCAGACAATATGTGGGCATTCATGTTCCAAGGAGAAAGGTTTCGCCTCATTTTCCAATTCAAACAATGTCCTACAACTCATGTTTAGTGTGATACTATGGGCATTATGGACCTAATGTAATCAGGTGCCGTTTGAGGACACAATACAAAGGTGACTAGCCCCACATTTTTTTCTCCTCTTTAGCCTAAACATGTATGCATATCAATAAAGACTTTGATTCAAACCAAATGCAATGAACATGTTTGTTATATATAATTATATTTTGTTAAGTTGTGTGATCCAAATGCAATGAACATGTTTTTTATATGTAATTAAATTTCATTAGATTGTGTGATCCAGGATGGTTACTAATGTTTCATATAGTGCCAAAAAAAAAGAACCACCATTTAAAACAAAAGGATTGTGATATTTACCTTTTCATCAAAATCATGAAATTGTTGTATAACATATTCATTTTGCTTCTTTTTTAGGGTCAATGAAGCACTTGTTTTCTTGGCCTCATACTTTTTTTTTCAAGGTTATTGTAGATAGTCCTTCAATCCCTTTATTTCCTAAAATATCTCCATTGTCTTCTCTTTAGCCCCATTGGCTATCCATGTAGCCAAACAATTTTTTAGAATTTAGCCTTTATACGACCACTTTTATCAATACTTCCATTTTCCTAGAACATGATCTAGAAGCTAATTAATGGATGTAGATTATAGATGCAACATGAAAATGAAAAATATGGGTGCAAGAATTGAAAAAAGGTGAAGGGGTGGTGGATGTAGACTTATAGAAAGATATAAGTACCATTGCCCAAATGCAACAAGAAGATTATTGCATAAAGTTCCTATTGTTTCCATGTTCATAAGGATTACCATGCATTTTTTAGGATCTTGCAAAAGAGTCCATTCCATAATTGTGTTCGTTTCTAACAACAAGGCAAATAACCCATCATTAACACTTCTTTTGGAGGAAAAGGTAGTTCACAATCACCTTCAATTGTGAAAGGTTTTGCAATGGTCAGTGCCCTAGCCTCCACTTCAGCTCTATTTAAGTATGTCAAATTCATCTATGGAATTGTAATGGACTAATTTGCACTGAACTGCAAACCAAAGATTGGTGTGGCAGTCTTGTTTTGGGCATGAACTTTCACCTTATCCTTGGGAACATCTTATACATAGGAATTGCTCCTAGAAATGGATAGTTTAACAACACCCGATTGCTTACCCTTGTGTTTATGTGGAGTGAGCAAGAATTCATCATCACTATTGATGATGCATATGTTTTCTTTACCTTATCCAAGGTGTGGAGGTGGCATAACCTTTGTTTGCCCAAATCTTGGATATGGTGCAACTTGTTTAGGAAAAAGATTTGCTTCATCTAAAGTAAAACGTTTGTTTTGGCTAGGTATGGTCTTGCCAAACTTCAGACCTAACCTAATTATTTCCTTTGTTTCACTCTTGTTCCACGTTAGGTACATCTTCAACAATTCTTTTCTCTTGTAAGAAGCACACTGGTTCATCATTATGTGATAAGAAATAATGTTATTATTTTTCATGCAAACCTTGCAAAACTTACATTGGAAGGAAGGCCGATTGTTAATAGGGTTGTCAAGCCATTTATAATCAAAATGTGTTTCGATTGCAAGTTCTTCATACTTGTCTTCAAGATATAAGGCCACACATGTTTTTGTGATTTGTTGCATGTTGCATTTAAAGATTTTGGTTATGTGGGAAGGACCTCCAAAGACTTGCACATGAGCATGCCAAAATTGAAAGCACAACACCCCGACATTCAATCTATAGAATTGTGATAAATAACACATTGCAACATCTGTTTTTTTGCCACGCTACATATTAAGATAGTTCAATTAACCACATCAGATGGCAAAACAACTGCTACAAACATGATTCCAAACATTTAAAAAACATATGAAGTGACTAGAAATAATGATAAACAAATAAATAGATCAAAAAAACAATTTCAACATTGCCATATCTTGAAGTAGATTGTGTTGAAGTGAAATGTGAATGCAGAATAATTTCAATGTACATGACCTACACCTAATTCTTTACAATTAACCTATACTTTTGTGAAATCTAACATAGTGCACCTTATTTGTTTTTTGTGGCAAGCTATGTAACCTAAAATTTGCCTCTAATGCTTGGCTGACTATGTTTGTTGTGCTTTGTTTGTTTGATTCCCAGCTTAAACATGGAGGGAAAAAATGACAAAAATTTATTGACAATTGGAATTAATGAATATTGTAACATATTATAGTTTTCTTGTTTAGTTTAGGGATGTCAATCTTGCTAGTTTTTATGGTTTGGTTGTGCAAAATCAGATGGAAGAAGACAAATAACAAAGATTATGCACACAAAAACCAACCAACAACAACATATTAACACAAAAAAATGGTAAAATTGCAAGGAAGAACAAAGTTCAAGTGAGGAACTTACCCCTAACACCCATCCTATAGGAACATTAGAGATAATGTCGATCTATTTCTTATGCCCAAGTAGGAGGATCATGTAAGTATCCTCTTGTGCATGAATGGGTAGCACCTCTTGAAGCAAGTGGCCTTGATTGATGACGATGCCTATGGCATCTTGTGTGTTTTTTGGTCATTTATGTTTCCTTCATCCTCCTCTACATTGTCAAACTTTACTACATTGTCAATGTCTTCCATAGCAAGACAACTCTGATCAATAGTGATGTCACTTGGAGCAAGGGATTAGAGCTTTTCAGGTAGATTTGCATTGAGTTCACATGGCGGCTCCCCTTGCAACAACTCCATTCTTGCACACAAACCTTAAACATACCAAAAAAAATTGCAAAACAAACTTTAAGTTATCATTTGCATAATTGCTATGTTGCATTCGTGCATTATGAGCTTCCCAAAATGAAAATGACACAAGAAATGAATTCAATTTTTTTGGGGTTTTGGTGCACCTTTGATTCTGATTTTTGCAAGGCCTAAACCCTAACCTTTATATCACTCAATGCTTAGACAAATTTCAAATCCATGTGCACATGGAACTTTGCATAGAACATGGGAATGTTCTACAATCCAAAAAGTGAACGCAATCAACAACAAAGGCTTTTGAAGTTAGTTGATGAGGCTCTACAGATGACGAGAGGTAGGGCCCCCGGGTGGCTAGGTGGTAGCTTTGGTGGTGGGGCAAGGTGTTCGAGAACAACGGCTAACAAAGCTTGATGGGGGGTATTTAGCGTCTCACCTGAATTTTGTGGATGTTAGTGTTATGACTTGCACAATGCTTGCTAAGTTTGGTTGATGTTCATGCAAAGTTTAGATAAAATAAATTTGGACATAAGTAGGCTATGAGTTGTAATGTGAGTAAAGGGCAATTTGACCCTTCTCTTGTGAGGTTTAAAGGTTCAAAGCTAAGAAGAAGTGACAACATATGCAAGACAAAAAAGTTTGTCTTGCATTTGACGGGACAAGTGTTGACCATGGAAATCCATGAAGACAACCATGCACTTAACCATGCATGACACTAGGTGAACTAAGTGATGCAAAGGGTTGAAAGTTGAAACCAAGTTTTCAAAAAAAGAACATAATAACCCAAGTCTTCAATCTTTCATATGCTTGAGACAAAATAAAGAAGGGACCAAAATGGAGAGAGATGGAACATGAAGAGACAATAGCTAGGGTGTTCTTAGGAAGGGCTATCAGCCCAGGCCAAAAATAGTAGCAGCCAATTTTAGGAATAGAATTTCCATGCAACCGACGAGAAGTCGCGTCATGGAGTGAAGGGGCCTACCTTCTTTTCTTATGGTTTAGGGGTTTAGGGTTTAGGGGCTGAGGGGGTGTTTTGAGTTGTGTTCCGTGTGGAGAGTGGAGAGTGGACAGTCTACTTTACACGCAAGCTTTTTTCTTTTCTTTTTTGTTTTGTTTTGAGAGGGGTGGGAGAGGTGTTGGTCAAAGCAAAGATTTCCCAAGTTCCTGACAACAAAGAGTCCCCAATGGTAGCACCTCATTTTTCTCCCCTATGGTTTGGCAAATGTTTTCCTCCTTTCACCTATATAGTTGGGCCAAAAGAGAGGAATTCTATAGTTCAAAATAAAACCTCCATAGTTTCTTTAATTTTGAATGATGGGCAAATCCAATTTGTTTCATTGCCCAAAAAAAAAAAAAAAAAACAAACTTGGGAGGCACCTCATCTAATGAATGGGAGAGGTGATATAAGTACCCACAGTTTATAGCAGTTGCACGGAATTTCATTAAGTTGGTGTAAGTTTCATGAAATAAATAGTATTTTAATATTACAACATTGGCACCAATATCTGGTCTGGGAGCTGGCTTCTGAGACCCATAGGTATCTTTTTTTTTTGGCCCTTGGACCATCACAAGGCCAAACAGTCATAGATTAAAATATTATATTTCAGTTTTAGCCTTGACCCCTGTTGTAAAGTCCTTGGTGCTAATTTCAGTGGCGACACCATTTGGGAGCAACCTTGGCCTCAACTGTGTAAAGTGGGTCTTATTTAGAACCTAAGTATGGGCGAGTGGTTTTGCTAGTAGATAGGTAGCAAAAAGAGAAGCTGAGCTAACCACCATGAAATAGGAACCAAGTGGAAAAGAGTTTTCTGTCCATTCACCATCCACTCCTCATGGTGCACTTGGTGGCTATTGGTTCATTAGGGCCCCAGAAAGATCAGAGCCACTACACATTAAGTTACTTTACTCAAAACTTCTTCAAGGTAAAACCATGTACTAAAAACCAAAACCCTGCCCTGTCCCGGGTGTCTACAGCTGTGATTAGATCTAACAGAATTGTCAAGGCTTGCCCATTTCGTCTTCTGAATCAACCAACACCCATGCTTGATGGCATCAGAATTAGGTGACTAGAAGGGAGGAGAATAAGTACACCTGACATCGGTTGAGGGGCTAAAATGAACCAGCACCTACATTGGTACATTAACTGGTGAGTGAGGGCCTCACTCTTTGAAGACATTTATCTAAGAAATGTTAAAATCGGATCATGATTTAGTGTTATTACAATTGAGCATTTATAATGCTTAGAAGCAACCCACAAAAAATACTTGGGTTTTTTATTTTATCCAGGGATCCTTATAAGTGGACAACTAGTTCACTCAGGGGGTAAATGAGGTGGAGAGGAAGACATTTTTACCAAGTTGTTAATAAGTTGTGAATTAAGATCTTATTCCTCAAATCTCAGGAAAATACTATCAAGAGTCACTTGTGAGCTTCACTTTGATGCTTGTGTCAATATGTCACATAAAGTTGAAAAAATATGGATTGAAGCAGGTGGATGTTTGAAGTGTGGTGGAACATGGAAAATCAAAGAATTCTTAGTTTGGGTTACTTGGAAGAAGTTCAAACTTTTATTTCGTTTTTCTTAATTTGTTATGCTTTGATGATGTTCAGGTCAAAATTTTGTCACCTCGTCATGTGAAATGCATTTGTAATTAAAACTGCCCATCCCGTTGAATTGCAGAATGAAAACTAATTTGTCACCCAAAAAGAAAGAAAGGTAAAAGGCTCAAAATACACCACTGGGCGGATAGGCTGAAACCCATTGGCAAACTAGGCACAGAATGCACCCTAGGGATGCCTTCCCTGGCATTAAGGAATATCGAGGGCAGATTCTGCTATAATTAGTGCTTTGGTTTCCTCAAATCTCAAAATCAAACACTTTTTCCAAAGAAGGCCATCTTCTGCAATTTAAGATGCCTGAAAAATGTGCAGAATCTGCCCTCAAAATCGATTATGTTTGTCAGATTACAGAGTGGTAGGTTATTTTGAACCAATGCCCATAACTACACGGAGGAAAAAAGAGAAAAGGACTTAGGATGATGACAAGTTACTCAAGTGCTCGACTTTTATCAACAAACAATGGGAAGGTTCAATAGGATATCTCCCATTGAAACTCTTCCCAACCCATACAATTACCACAGAACTCTTTATGGGGAATATTTATTTCTGCAAATGTTCAAGCCTTCCAAGGGTAATCTTCTCTATATATATAACATGCAACAATTCCAAATATGGAATAGTTCGTATGAAAAGCACAAAGAAAAGAAATCGCCAAAGCTTAAACGTAGAAAGACATACCTGTAACATGCAGGTCATCACCGATTGTCATTATGGATTGATTTGCATATCAGCAGTCAGTAAGACTGATCACTCTTGGAATCCCTTTTTGCCAAGTTGCACCAATGCCACCACACTCTCCACAAGAACAAAGACCCAGATCTGCAAATCCAAATCTTCTCTACCATTCTCTCTCCACCATCCCTCACATACCCCTCATAAAACCTTAAATTTGTAAAAAGTGTGTCCTTTCTGACATGGTGGGTTTGATTTCCTATAGAAGAAGAAGAAGAGCAACAGAAGGGTTTGGTGGCATGTCAGATGCATCTGCTTCTAGCTGACATACAAAAACTTAGTTTTACCTTATGGACCCTTCACTAGTTGCACCATGTATGTCAGTTTTCTTGCATTGACGCATGATGACTCTCCTAGGCAGACTCATGGTCTCATGTTATCTGGTCTGGCACCCTGAGTTTTTGTCTGTCAATCCACAATTCTCTTGCTAAACAGCAATGCAATGTATTCCTTTGATTTCTTACTCCAAGAATACCCACTCACTTCACTTCTTGCACTTGAAAGGAAAGCAAACTGAAATGCACTTTGAATCTATCCTGGTTCAAAAACCCTAAATGTATACCAGCAGTGTACCTGTAGTGAGAGCTGAGACACTCATGTTGAAGACTCTGGTATAGACGATGCAGAGTTCAAGAAGGAAGTTTGAAGATACCTACACACAATCCCAAAAGAGTGATTTGGCTGGTGCCTGTAAGCCACATGAAAATGTCATCTGTGGCTTCAAGTGTACAAGACTGGTTTCTTCGCCACCAGGAAAGGCAAGCTTGTGTGTCTGGCAAAAAGTCCTCAAACAAAACAATGAGAACAGTGAACAGCTAATCTGAACAATCTTTAACAATTGTCTCTTGCTTTGACAAGCTCCTTCGGTTGGGCAATTTCAAACTTGCAGTGAAAATGTCTGATGCAGAACTGTTATCTGGGAACATCATCTAATATGGTTGAAAATTTGTAGGAGTTTTCTATGTCCTCAATTGTGCTCTGGTGCTTGTGCCTCCTGCTGTGGCCATGGTCTTCAATTGGGCTCTGGTGCTTGTGCCTCCTGCTATGGCTACCATGGCCTTCAAGTTCCGCATTTGTCTCTGCAAATTGTGCTTGTCTCTCCAACATGAAAGCCAGTTTGAAACCTGAAGACACAAGAAGTTACACTCTGCTGTAAGAATTAGAATCAAAAAACCATCTGAAGGTATTCATCACTGTGATCCAGTCACTGTGAAAATACAGATCTCTTGTGCAAGCATCAAGGCATTGAAACACTGCCTAAACCCTAAACCCTATGTTTCTGAAGAGCTGCAACATCAACCAAAAGCTCTGCACTGCATTGTGTGCTGATTGAAAACCCAGCCTATCATCAACAATCGAAGAATAGCAAAGGTTTGTACAGACTGTTTTCTGGGTTTAGGAAGAAGGGAGAAGGGAGAAGGATCTTGAATGGCAAACCTGGCTGAAGTGTAGGCCTGTGCTCTCAGCAAGTTCTGTCTTCACTTCCTTGGAAGGATACGCTGAATCGACGGTACAGTTTGCAGCCGTCCAGTCCTGGAGCATGGCAACGGCTGCTGCAGGAAGTCTGGTCCCATTGCGATGATGTCTTTTGCCTTTTCTGGCTTTCTTCTTAGCCAGGCTCTTGTTCTCATTCACGTGATCTCGGCTCCTCTGCAAACTGCTGGAGCTGCTTGCGCCAGCCGCCTGCTGGTCTGTTTTTTCTCGCTGGCGAGTGGCAATGTACATCGTTGCAGTTGAGTCTTGGTACGTGACTGCAGCAGATGATGACGTCTTAGTGTGCTTTCCATTGGCGGCAAGACGCTTGGAGTCTGAGTCACAGGTGTCCGCAATTGCATCGACTGCTGCCGCCTTCTTCTTCAGTACTAGTCGTTTACGTGTCCGCTTGTTGTTGTTGTTGCCGCGGTGATGATGATGTGCATCGTCGACGGATCTTGCTGCAGCAGGAGGAGGAAGCTTGTGAAGTGCAGAGGTGTTACTGGAGGCTCTGGAGCTGGTTTCACTACTGTGTGAAATCATCGGAAATTTTGTTGCGGCTGGTGGTTGTTGTTCCAGCGACGACGACGCACTTGGAGAAACGGCAACCAAGCAGCTTTCAACGAAAGTTTCCGTACTGAAGCTTTCCATGATCTCATCTGTAGCAACATGTCGTCCTGAAGCAGCGTTTTGTGCATCGTCGGCCAGTGCCAGTGATAATTGCGACGAAGCCACCGGCGTCACACTCCGAAGATTCTCCCTCTGCTCGTAGTATGCGTTGCGAGCAATAGCAAATTCTGCACGGCAGCAACGTCCGATGTTCTCTCGTGCAGCAGTTCCACCCAAAGCAAACTCAGGAGCAGTCTGCAACAGATTTTGTTGCTGAAGAGAACAAGCATGCTCCAGATCGGATTCAAGAAACAAGCCACCATACCTCATATCGTTAACAATGCCTTCAGTGCATACGCTGGAAATCGATATCGGAAGCAGAAAAGAATCTACAACTTCTTCATCTTCTTGTTCCCAGATCTGATAGGCCAAGCAATCAAGATCTGGCAGCCGTGTGAAGCAGGAAGAATCGCTAGACTCCTCCTCCTGGTCGTCGATCCGAAGACAAGAGTAATAAGTGTTGTGATCAGATTGAAAGAGCTCCGGGTAAATGTCGGAGAAACTTTCAAGCTCCCAATCTGCATCTGCTCCTCCTCGCTTCGTTACTTCCGCATTACAGATGTCAGCAGGCATGGGAGACCGTCTAAAACGTAGTGTCAAGTTCGAAGACAATCTAATCCTCCGAAATCCGCCAGAGTTCATATCATATTACGTCTCTCTCACCTCTCACATCGCAAAACTACACTCAAGGCGTTCGCAATTCCCCATGTCTGCAACTGTGAGATAACTCTCTCACACACCAAAACGTCTCCAACAATGAGAGCAAGAAACGGGAAATAGCTGCTGCCACAACGCCTTCACATTCCAGAGCAACATATCTTTCTTTTTTTTCCTCTACACAGAACAAAACACGCTCTCCTCCTCCTCCACTATTACAGCGTCTGACAACAAAGCGTTCCAAAATTCCAAGATACAGAAATCAAGACAGCATCACATTTGCTCGGAACAAAAACAAAATGTACAAGTCGAAGAAGCTGCTCTTCAGAACGAGAAGGAGCTCTATGGCTGATTTTTCCCTGTTTTCTCGGGACGGAAATCCTACCAGCTCAGGTGGCTAACTTGGACCAATGTTTTTTCCTCTTGCAGCTGCTGCATCGGCACATTCCTGGGACAAAGAATCCGACGCTCCAGCAACCACCGACAGTGCACCAAGCGGCACTCACAACCCAGTTCTTCCCTCGTCGTGGGGGGTGCACGGGAGCATTCGAAGCGCAGCGGGAACAACGCACGGCGCCTGACCAAGACAGGTTTCTGACTCCTCCTGACGGGCGTCTTCCAGGTGACAATTCACGTCTCAATCCAGATGTCATCTGTTTGAGACGAGTTACTGGGGCGCCACCGTCACGTGGAAAGGCAGGTGTGTAATCTAGGTAGGTAGGTACGGGTACCTATCACTTGCTCCCTACCTACCTACCTGTGTTTCTTTTTTCATTTTAATGGTATAAAAATTTTCACAAAATTTTCCCAAATTTTAGCAAAATTAGTTGAATTTACACTAAAGAAGCAAATTTTATTTTTTTTTAAAAATTCGGTCTTAAAATTCACACATTTAACCTAAAAAACTTTGCTACCTACCTTTGTAACATATGTGTGGTAGGTTTTAGGCACACACAACCTTCACAATGATGAGGATGAAACTTTTGCCTCTTGTAGAGCAAAAACACTTGCAACAAATTTGATTTTTTTTTGGCTTTCTATGCAAAGCTTGTGTGACTTGATTTTGTGATTTTCAACCTACCTACTTACTTTCCTCCCTCCCCTACAACATATGGTAAGTTCCAAGTTCAAACACACTTCACAACAATGAGGATGAAATTTTGGTTTCTTGCAAAACAAAAGATTGCAACCAAAATTGTTTTTCCTTTTTTTTCTTTTCAAAGCTTGCATGGTTTGATTTTTTGGTGAAAATCAATAACTTGATGATGAAGTGATAATTCGTGGCACACATAAATTGTAATTGGAAATAAAATGTTTATAACTAGGTAATTGGAGGTGAGAGCATGTAAGATAGTTAACATGCTTGAGTTGGTTACTAGATGTAACCATCCCTCATGAAGATGGAGATGCTCTATTTTTTTCCTTTGTGGAGAGTAGTCATGAAATCTTTAACCAAGTAAGGAAAGGTTATGAAATCTTTGAGCAAATAAAAACCTAGGGTAGTACCTTGTGCTAAATAGTAGATCGTTAATGAAATAAAGGTCAAAACTTGTAATTCACAATTTGACAATTAATGATAGTGTCAAATTGTTCATGAAAGATGATTATGTTAATTTCAAGGCCCTACCATAGTAAGGAGATTCAAGGTTTTCCGAAGCTTATGAAACTACTTGCATCACAAACTTGCCCCCTCTTTGAATGAATGCTTTTACAACACCTTAACAATATGTTCAACATTCAATGTTGATACCATTGATATGATGTTAAGGTGTCATTGTAACAACATGTCCTAAAATGGCATTGATATTATATTAAAACATTTGACATCTTATCAATATTAAATCAATGATAAAAATATGACCGACATTGGCACAACATACATTAATAAGTCATCAAATTGATGACTATATGTTGAAGATTCAATGTTAATATGGTCATTGATACAATATGTTGATGTCATTATAACAATATGTATTAAGTTAGCATTGGGGTTGTTTTGACATAATTTACATATTTTCAACATGCATTCAATGGATAAAATCTTGTCAATGTTAAGACAACACAAATTGATTGGCTATTGAATTGATTTGTTACAATCTTCATAAAGGTGGATTTTCAATGTCGTTGCATATCACATAAAATCAACACATTAAAAATGTTAAAACAATGGTACTCATTGTCACAACATTAATACAACCCTATGAAGTGCTGCAATATCAAATGGGCAAATAACAAGCATTGTTTCAATATAAATCAAATCTTGCATTTGATAAGTGTTGAAACAACAAGTGCATTGTTTTGACATTGATTCATAGCAAATCAATACAACATTACATTTATATTGTTCCATATAAATTATATAAAAAATATGTATTATATATAGGTAAAGTGAAAAAAAACCCCAAGTCTTGCACTTGAATTAATATATGAATAAAGTTATGACCTAAGGTTCCAAAAATAGGAAGAACTCCTTAAATTGGTATGGTGCATCACCGATCTACCTACTTGTTTCCTTCATTATAGAAGATATAGAAGAATCTTGAGTGACACTACTATTCAAGCATCACCCAAGAGTAAGAGATGTAATATCAATGTTAAAGTTTTGTGACAACTAGGTCCAACATAAGGAACCTAGATTTTTACTACAAAAAGTTCTCATAAAATGAATGCCAATATTTTGTTGTTACAACATACATTACAGTCTTCCTTCTATCCTAGAGTTTGAATACATGTTGCCATGTAGGAAAACCAAGGCTTACCTAGAAATGGAAGTTAAATACAAACTTGCAAGCCACAAGAAAAATCCAAAAAAGGATGTACTTGTAATAAATTCAAAAATCTCAAAAAAGAACCCTTCTAATCATGATACCAAAAGGTGTTACATGATTGTTAATGGAATTCATTATCAAATCCAAGGGTAGGATATTTAAGCATGAACCAAAGATTAGATGTTTCATTGGACATACTATAACACAACAACCCATGTGAAAGAGGCAATAAAATAATGAGAAAACCCAAGTTAAATTTAGTTGGACTACATGAAGATTCACCCATTTTAAGAGAGAGGAAGGTTTGCAAGCTCAAAAGGGAAAAGGAAGAAGAAACCCACCTCTAATACTCTTTGCTGCATCCTTGAAACTATTAGTGAAATAATGTTGTATATATAACATCAAGCCAAATCGTCTTCTCACTTGTTCTTTTCTTCTTGTCGGGCCTTTGTTCTTGAGTAGCATCCACACCCATGTGAAAACAAAATTACCTTCCTTTGTGAGCTCACCCAATTCTTCAATTTCTATTCCATTTAATGATTTCAAATTTACAATTTGTGGGTCACCTTCAATGTCTTCTAGTCATTCATCAGTGTTAAGGCTAACTAGTGCACTAATAATGCTTACTTTGAGTGACCATGAGTTGCTTTTAGAAATAGTGCATAAGCTTTGACACACACATGTTGCATGGTGATAGACAAGGAATTCAACACCACTTTTTATTTTTGACTATCCACACAAGTAGGCGGTAAAAAAAACTCTAAGATGTTATTCATCACTACCAGTATGAATGCTTTGAAGGTAAATAATAATAATAACATTAAAGCCAAACAGACAAGCATAGTGACCAAGAGGATAATCAATCTTTTTATAGCTTTTAACATCCGATTCAAATGAAGGTTGGTTAGAAGCATAGGCTTTGCCAATAAGCCCTTGCCCCTTCTCCAAAAAATATTATAAGCAAGCATAGTAGAATCCCCAAACATGAAGATCATTAACATTATGAAAACCATCTACAATCTTGAGGCACACATGATTCCCACCACCTGAATTATTTTTGTTGTTACTATTGTTCTTGCTATTACTTTCATTTGAATCAACAAAGATTGTCCTATTATTGTCATTGTTATCTATGACATTCATGGCATGACATGTGACAATGCCAGGAACCCAAGTTTATGCCAGAGGTAGCTTATGAATTTCACACATTGCAATTAACAGCTCAGTAATCTCTGCTAGTGCAGCTTAATGTGCAAAAAATGAACATTGAATAAAGTTACCAAAATGTCCTTGAACTCTTCAATAAATGCTTCCAACATCCAAGCTATGTTTCATTTGTTGTTTCAAGCAATCAAAGAGAACCACCAACAACTAGCAAGAATTAGCAACATTGCATTCCTGAATGGAAGGTATATAAACAATCCTTGTATCCCCCCATTTAAAAATACTACTCCCTTTTGCATCTATCTAAAACTTCATGCATCATAACCTTAGACTTGCTTAAGCCATCAACTTCAATAAGATATTGGAAAGAGGACATCTATGTGATTGGAAAGACAACTTTTCTTTGAAGGTAACTAGTATGTCAATTCTAGTAATATGACAACAACAATGAATGTAATCCATTCCATAGCAAGGTAGTAAATATTGCAGATTCATGAATGTACTCCATTCCATAGCAAAGCTAGCAAAGATTGCATAATCTGTAGTAGGAACAAGGAATCCAAGTATATAGAGTTAGAACCCAAAACTATAGGTTTCAACAACCTCAAAATTATGTGATGCCATTAAGCTTAATTTGGCAATGTGAATTGAATTAGATTTCCCTCCCCATGCAAAGTGCTCTTGAATGTACTAATATGCTTGCTCATCTTCAGTAGTTTTTTAAATGGAAAATTAGCCAATCTGCATGCATTAAGGCATCACATCTAGGAAGATATTTGTTTTATGTATATTCCTCCTCATAGGGATGATCCATGATTTGGAATTTCTACAACATAGATGGATGACATCTTTTCACACATGGATGACATCCACAATCTTGTCTTCAAGGAGCTTCAGATTGTGGGCTTGTATTTGGCCATCCACATGTGACAATTTCTTATCCTTCATCGTAAGCTCCAACAAGTAGAAAAAAAAAAGTTTGCTCCAAGGTGAGATCCACCTTTTTAAAGGGATCGTAATGTGATCCCATAATGACTTTAGCCACTATTCCATGAATTGTTGTAGAGCCATAGGGATCAATTTGTCCATCCATATGGTAACTCTATGATGCGCCACTTGTCTTCATTTCTCAAAGTGTCCAAAGCCTATTTCCATTCCTCCTTCACAGTCATGGATGCAATTAAAGGGGGTTTCAGGATGTGGAGGAGATGGTACAATTCCTTTCGGGTTATTCAAGTGTAATTACCTCTTGTATCCCTCATTTGTTTGGCAACCCAACCACCAAGGCCTGGCTCTTATAGGGTTTGAGGTCCCCAAGCCTAGAGAAAAACTTGTCGTATTTCTATGTCCTTTTCAGGGATTGCAAAGGTATGCAAGATTACATCCTTCATCGTCTCCATCGATGGATAGAATGTGCAAATTGTTGCATCTTTTCTTAGGAACAATTCCCTAGTAATATATGGTAGTTTTTTTTACGCAAAAACTCAACATTTTGTGGGAGTTATTATGGATAGAGGAACATAAAAACCACATTAAATATCATGAAAATACAAACCACATCTTCATCCTAGTTGTTTTAATCATCTTATGAAGATTTTAAATTGAAAATGGGAAAATTGAATACCTTGACATAATTCCAATATGCACATTTTGGAATTACCTTGCTTTTCTAAATAGTTAGGTGCAAACTTTCAGAAAGCCTTTCTAATGTCTTTTCTTGTGAACTGCATTTCTTCTTCAATTTTTGGAAATGAAGGCGATTAACTGCAGACATTTGAGTCAACCTTTCTCCACCAATAGGTAACATCTCTGTCTCTGTCCTATTCTTTAGTAAATCCCCAAGCAGTCCATTCTCTTATAACAACTCCTCTTCAAAATGATTCGATTCAGTAAAAGGATTCGGTGATGCATGCATTCTAACTTGTAAAGGAGTGTTAAGGCCAATAGGATTCAGCATCACACAACATGTGCTCAATCTCTTGCTTTGTATTTTGAATCCAAAACGATGCATCTTGAAACAAAATATTGCATGAAAAAAATAGCCTACATGAATAGGAGTAGTAATAACTACTAATAAGCAATCTTATGAATTGCTTAAAAATTCACAAGAAAAAATAATAACAAAATTGACCTAAAATTTATTTATCACATCTAAATTTGTAGTAACCACATTTGAGCGATGTTGTAAGAAACTCTACAAGCATTCAAAAAACATTATACATATTAGAACTAAAACTAAATAACAACAAATACTTGACCAATAGTATCAAAAACCTTGTTGCTATAGGATTGCAATCTTATAACAAGGTGAAAAAAAACCAAATATTCCTACAATAAAATGCAATGCAAGAAAAACTACATACTAGGCATTAACCATTTGACAAGGGAAGAGATTGACATTCCATAAGAACATAGAAAAAAATATTGAAGAAAATTTACAAAAAGCTCATCCATAAGGAAACAACAAAGTATGTTGATAGTTTGTTTCACCTATCCTAATTTGTTGCAATGATGACATCACAACTTTTGCTGACTCGTCATCAAATAATACATCCTGCATCAGGCACATTGAAGGGTCAAGTTCTTTCCCAAGTGTGGAAGTGCTATTGGAATCATGATCAATCTCATACTTTTGTACCATGCACCACATTGAAGCAATATGCTTTCATGCTACATGCGATACTTGTTGGGAAACCACAAAACCACATGATTCTAGCTATAAAGACTACATTCACAACTACAAAAACAAAACACATTAAAAACCTATCTAGTTTTTGCAACTGCAACAACCTTATTATATTGCAAAGTTGCAACCCAATACTCACAAGGCAACTTTGAATCTCTGAACTTTTAGGTCAGAAATACAAACTCTACATTATGAATTTTTATGTCCCAAGTAAATGGCTTGGAATTGTAAATCAACTTCAAGCTATAGTAACAGTGCAACTCCATTTAGACTAAGTAGAAGATGTAATAATTATGGTGCTGCTAGGAAGCTTTAATCTGCATTCACCACTTGTTATTTTCCTACATTGTATAATGAATTGTGTACTTCACAAATCAGCTCCAAACCAAAGCCAACAAGAACAATGATCCTTTGTGAGCCTCTAAAGCTAGATTCAGCAATTGATCCTTTCGAGGACACCATAAACCCCTCCAAGAGCTCATGCTTCAAAATTGTTACACTAGAATCCAAGAAGTATGGTAGCCAAGTTTGTCACAAAATCCTAATGTTTGAAGATAGGACTATGAAGCTATGTATCCAAGCATCATAATTTGTTTCGGCACCCAATTTTGGTTAGGTCCGATAATTACACAAACATTTGTAATGATGCATTTAACAATATGTTTTTTTTCCCCAATTTTGGTTAGGTCTAATAAAATACACAAACACTTGTAATGATGCAATTAACTATATGTTTATTTTTTCAGTTTTACATGACCTTGCTCAATCTTTCAACTCTACACTACATAAAGATATATGATAAACTTTGCTTCAAAATTTGAACTCAATTGCTACCTAGTAATTAATTGCTTTTGTAGGAAATTACAAAAAAATTATAAGAAAGTTGATGATATAGCCCATTTTCTCTCCCCCCCCACCCCCCACAACACATGGACTCACCAAACAACTGACCAAAAGAAAAGAAGCCAAATGAACCAGACGAAGAGATCCAAAAGTCATGTTGGATAACTTTCATACATAATACATTAGCTTAAATTCGGTCGATTGGTACTAAGGACTAGATCTACTCAAACAATGGTAGAAGGTAGACCCAAGGTGCTAGTTACTTTGGGTCATCCATCAATGAACAATTTGTTGTTTGACAATGTTTTGCTTTCTGGAATAGATCGTGTTAGCAACTGATGGGTGAATCGAGTTTTCATGTAACTGATGATGGTCATGTTAGGCTCTATTGGATATTGAAGCTTTGCTATGTTATTAGACTTCATGAAATCATTTATTGGGGATTTTGTATTGTAGGTGTTCTTTCAAGAAGTGAAGATTCAGATGTAGGTCATTGATTTGATCACATGCATGCTTGTGGTTTTAGCAAACATGGAACGTGGATCTGAAGGGATTGAGCACATTCATGGGCTTCTTTTAACCTAGTTTTGTATAGCCACATTTTAGTTCATCATGAGGCATTTTTTTTCGTTGATGATAGGATATTTATTGTGATATTTTCATGTAAAATCCTCAATTTGGAGCAGGATGGTTGAGGTGGTAACTTCATGGTAGTGATACATGCCACATTTGTAAACATGTAACTTGTACCTTCTCATTTCCTTCATCAGTCATGGCTGGGTTGATGTTGCCCATGTCCTCTTAGTTCATCCAAAGGTACATATCCTTTTCTTTCCATTATGTGTCAAGGTGTCTATTGTTGAGTTTATGTTGTTATTGGTTAGTTGATGATGGGCTAAGCTTATGTGGGTGGCAAAGTACTATTGAGGTAGGATTGAATGTAGGCTATTAAAGTTGTGTATTGACAAACATGTGAATGTCTTCATGGATGCATCTTTTGCTGCAGTCAAATGAGACATAAATTTGTTCCAAGTCAAATTGCGCTCTTTACAATCTAAGATTGTTACAAAAAGACAACTTTGTTTGCTATTGAACATGTTGGCCTCATTATTGCCCAACAATGTGAAGTTTTGTTGCAAGTTTTGCAGTTTCTTTGCATATTTCGGGCTTTCAAGGATAATGTATGATTGATGCAAGATGTCAAAGTGGAGGATAGGGAATATTATTGTTTTGATGAGATTGGGTTTTTTTTTCTACTAGTTGTAGCTGCTTTGTCGATCTTCACTAAGAAGGGTTCTATTTTGTGTTTCATCTACTACCTTTTTTCTGTGACAATACATGCCTCTGGTTGGATCTCAGGATATGTGAGCGGTTTTGGTTGGTTTGTTGATTGTTTTATCTGGATTCCAATACTTGAATGAACACCTCTAGTATAGGAACGTATGTAATTGCTTCTTTCAACATGTAGCTTCAAATAGAAGGGATCCATAACACTTTCATTGTTTATTGTGAACTAAGTGGGGGGAAACTAGAAATAGGGTGAGATGGACATGCAACAATAGACACCATTCAGTTCTTCATTTTAGGTTTGGGGTTAAAGACATTGTCATCCTCTCTATTCAATTTGCCGAATTTGGATCTATAAGTGTTTTAGAACTGATGCAATATAAATGGTTGGGGATTCCCCCAACATTGCAAAATCTTATATATGGAATGTTGAAATCATGTTTTTATAGATTGTGGACATGGTGAAGCAAATGCCAGCATATAAGAACACGATGAAAACACTTGAGTTGGAGCATAACCAAGCTAGGACCAACAAGAAGAAGGGTTCCAAAAATAAGATCCAATTAATCCTTTTTGAGTTTCACATAAAGAAAACAATGCCTCCCAACGGAAGGGTTTTAGCTTTTATGATGAAATTTTCCATGGGAAATGTTTTTCCATGTTGGGTTTGTGAAGTGTATTGAACGGCTCTAGAATGGTTAGCTGCTGGAAAGTGTATAATGAAGCTCAACCTTACCATTGGTGTTTTGATTACACAGAGTGGATGATCAGTTTGAAATCAGCAAGGATTTGGAATTGCAAATCACAGGGGCAGAAAAGCTAAGTCTATGGCGATTACTTGACATTCAATTCATTCTCCTCCCTTATACCCTTGGGAAGGTTTGCTCCTTGTGACTCACATGCAGTACTTTCACCTATTGACAGTTAGTCAAAGTAGCTAACCAATAGGTGACATATTTTGTGTATCATGTTAACTCTGAATAATTTTGCTAAATGATTAACTGATGATGCAACTTGTAACTTGGCAAAGTTGGTGGATCTATTGGTATTGGATAAATTAGAAATCCTATACTTGGGAGGATGTTGCATTCATTACAGGTAATTGTATCAAAATCCAAAGCAAAATTCTTGATCAAGGGGAGTGTATTTGTCAGAGTAGAAAAAACAATCATTGGATTGATGTTTTGGAACTTTATTGGCATGCTTCTTAACGTGTTCCTTGAATATATGGAGCTTGTTGCAGAAAATAATGCAATATAAGTTGGTTTTTTTTATTGTGACTTTGTGCAAATGTTGAAATTTTGAAAATCAAACCAATTTCATTTTTGGATGAAGTGGCAATTGGTGCATGAACCATGTAGCTTGCTAAGCAAGTTGCAGTTGAAGTTTTAACCAAGGTGGAATATGTTCTAAATTATCACAAAGGTACCCTATAAGTACAAGAAGTTGTTTATAAGAAGTTTTGTAATTCCATAACTAGAGTTATATTTTTGTTTGACCATATGAGGTGCGCCATGTGAACTGGGTCAGTGGAACATTCTCTAATAACATTGTTTATCAATATTATCCAATATTGATTTATCATTTACTAAATCAATACCAATACAAAGTTTATAAACATGTTGTTGCAATATCATATCTTTTGCAACCAATGGTGCATATGTAATTTCTAAATGTTTTTGTTGTGGTGTGCCTATAACACGTTTACAACATCATAATAAACATGAATACAACATTGATTCACTATTGAATATCCAATTTGCAACCGTGTTGTTGCAACATTACATCACCTACCTTCAACAACACATAAGCATTATAAATACAATGTTGGGAAAGTATGATTATAACATATATACAATAACGTAAGCAACAAGAATACAACATTGAGTTAATATTGAATATCTAATTTGTAGCTATGTTGTTGCAAGAATGCATCCCTTATGTTCAACAATGCACATGCAATGGAAACACAATGTTGAAAAAATATGAGTACAACATAAATACAAAATATAGACAACATGAATACAATATTGAATCAATATAATAATAGAATTTGTAACCATATTGTAACAAGATTGTATCATTTACAATCAAAAGTGCATATCCAACACAAACATAATACTAATGCAATATCATTACAATTTGGACATAATGTGAATACAACATGTCAAACAACATAAATACAATGCTACATCAATTATCATTGAAATAATACCAAAATTAAATCAATACAATCTAAATTGTTTCAATGCCTATTTTACATGAGCAAAGCACTAAACCTTGGACATCTTGTAAAAGTCTTGTGAAAGTATTTAAATAGCACTAATACAAAGGGGTCCCCATTTTGTAATGTGTAAAAATGCAATCAGGGAAAAAGAAAAGTCAAATTGTTGTCTCTTTTTATGTAATTGATTTGTTATTGTAGAAGTAAGAATGCACAATCCTTTTGTCAATTACAAATTTGAAAAAGATAAAGGTTTTTGTACATAGAGGAAATGAATACGCAATTTGCCTACCACTTACAACATATTATAATTTTGAGGAAAAGAAATTGAAGGTTTTATAATATATAAAAAAGTTTGCAAAATTGACATTTCTTAATTTCTCATCAACTTTGATTTTGTTTGTTTTTGTTTTCCCCTCCTCTCATACCCAAAATTGCAAGATTAAAATAGACTCAATCTCCAATAGTAGTTTACATTTTTTTGTCCAAAAATTGCAATATTAGTTCATACCAAAGGTTTAACGATGGGTTTGATTTTTATTTGAAGTTGATTGTTGCATAACTTTTGATCTTGTAAAATGTAGATGATTCATTTTGGAAGTATAAAGCTTCCATAATGTTGCATGGTTTGAAAACTAATAAACACAAACAACAACCATGTGATTAACCTTAAGTTTTTCTAAATATGCATCCCTTTTAAACATATACAACTTACACACCACAAGTTTGTTTTTGCAAGTGTAATTCTCAAAATGCATAATGGATTCTTCCATAAACCTCATTAAAAAGTAATGAAAGCTTTTAGGGAATTGACTTAACAATAATAAGGCTTGAAAAAACACTTTTTAAATTATTAATCTATGTTAATTGTTCATTCATCACAAATATGGGTATCTTTCAATTTCTTGATTTTGGATTAGTTGTCAAAGATGTCCTTTGCACCTACGTTCACCTATTCACAAGAAATCTTTTACCTCTTTTTCGAATGACCTCAAATTTTCCTAACATTGTTCTATAATTTTGCCTATCTATGAACTTTGCATTTTCCATAACAATTGAGGCATCATTCAAATGCGACCAATTTACTATCATGAACAATGAAACAAAATTTGAAGAATACAATCTAGTTACAACATACATCTACTAACATTCACATAGCAGATATTAGTATAACATATTAATATGAACTTCAAACTCCAAGGAATATGATAGGAGAAACCTTACAAAACAATAATGCACTAAAAACCAACAATGCATGGTTTCATAATTGTGTTGGACATACAAAAAAAAAAAACAACTAATGTTGGACAATTATCAATAGTTCACCAATTTTCAATTCGATTCTCAATCTAGTTTTTAAAAAAATCCTAAATTAAAAATTGCTTATTTTCATTTTAAGTGAAAATCAACACTTTGAAAGTTAGTTAGGTACCACATAGGTTCAAACCTAATACCCTTGAAGGTTATCAAGTGAACCTTAAAAGTAAATTCTCATAATTTTATAGGTTTATAAAAACCCAAACAGATAAAACCAACTACCCATTATCATTACAAGGTTTGAACCCAATATTTTTAAAAAATGGACTAAGAAAAATTAACCACTATGTCACAAGCATTTATGTGTGCAAAAAGAAGTTGAACTTTACATTTAAAGTTTACACATGTTAATAGTCTTAATTTTAAAACCATTAGGATGAATGAACATTAAATAAAAACATTCATATGTTTTACTTAAATGTGATTTTATGTTTAATACTTAAGTCTATTTCAAAAAGACTAAGGTTCAAATTTCATTTAAAGGAGAACCAACAGACTTGAAAATTGGTTTGAAAATTGATAGTTCTTATTTTGATGATAATCTAAAAACCAAATATCAATCTAAGAACTTGAAAATTGGTTTGAAAATTCCCAAAATTCAAGGTTTTTTTGTTTAAAAACCAAATTGAACATATGTTCCTTTCCATTGATAACAAACAATAATATTAAAATGCACAATTTTTATTAAAAAAACGACAAGCCACAAGAATGGACATTTGAAACCCTATAAGGACAACTTTGCATCATGCCAAGAACCATTAATAGGAATGCAAGGGCACCTTGTGTCCCTTTGTATCTCTCTTTCCAATTTCTTGGCATATACCTTTCAATCCTATAAGTCTTAACTTATACAATGTTGTGTGCCACTAAAATTATATTCATGCCAAAAATAAGGTGAGGTTAATTAGGACAAATCACAGTTGTTGTGATAGAAGTTTTAATGTGATAGAAAAATATACAAAACAAATTGTTTGAATCTTTGGCACACACATCCACCACTTTTGGGTTCATTATCACAATGATGATGTTCCTTACCTTTTTTTTTGGTTGTTGTTTTTTTGTGTTTCTTCATCTTCTCGAGTTTCTTTCAAAACTATTTGAATCATTCGATTGTCATTTTATGAGTGGGATCCATTTGATTCAAAGTTTGAAAAATGATTATCAAAACCCATGGGAAGTTATTTCCATTTTTGTTTTCAAATGAATATAAAAATTTGTAGGGTCCAACTTGATGAAAAAATAAAATAATAATTACTATAAATTATTCGAATAAAAATATGTTATTTAAGATTATGAGAATATATTAAAAGTATATTGAATATAAATAATTTTTTAGAAATATATTATTATTTTGTAACATACCCAAAAATATTCTTTTACCTCACATGTTCCATAAAATATATAAAGAATAATTTCTCATAATAAACTTCATCACCATGCTTCTTACAATTTCTATTACATCTTTTAAATAATCAAGCTTACAAATGTCTTTGACTATGAAAATAAGATAATGTGAAGCACAAGGCCACACAACATGTGAAAGTTTAGTAGTAATCATAGTGCCCACAAGCTTACAATTGCTTATTCATGTTAAATAGAACTTGTACAATTTTAACAAACCTCATAACCATTATAACCTACTTAACATGGGTGGGAAAATAAGCAACCATCTAGGTGCTTCAAATAATTATGTTGTGGAATAAATTGCACTAAAAAAATCGTTTGCAAGAAAAATCAAGTATGTTAACAATGTTTATTCCAACCATTATTCATGATAGAACAACCACATTTTGTCAAAGACATCTAAATAAGTTTCAAATCTCATTTCACAATTGCCACTTGAATTTCCAAATCATGTAAGTAATAAACATCTATTTTCATTCCATCATATTCATCACTCATAAATTTTATAATCAATGACTTTTATGCAAAGATGCCAAACAACATGAAAGGTGAAATTAAAATTTAAAAAACATTTCTATATTTTTTCCTTTGCCATTTGCCTCAATGTAACTTACCAAATTATGTTAAATTATTTATTGGCCCACTTTTCTTCGACTTGGTGCTAAGGTAGTGGAAATGACAAATAACATTCCTTGTATGTTTAATCCTTTGAAAGTCCATGTAGTTTGAGGGCATGGGTTAATAATATTTTATTCTCTTTAAAAGTTCTAAAAGAAATCATTTGCATTACAATCTCCATCATCATTATTGTAATTTATTTATATATAAACCCACAACTGAGGTTAATATTATAGTCCTCCTCTATTGTGCACATGTAAAAGATTTTAATTAAAAAAATCAAAACAATGATTCTCTATGCCCTTATAAATCACTTAAACTCATTCATTTCTCTTTATTTCCTTGATGACCAATGGTCAAGTTTAATGTCTTTTACAACAAACCATTTGATGTCCAACACGACAATTGAAACACTTGGCACTTTTAAAATTTCCAACCATCAATTCAAACTTCAATTCCTTCACATGCACTTCACAACACAAGAACATTATCAAGAGTATTTAACTATCAAAATTTACATCAAAGACATGATTTGCACCATTCATCATTAAGAATGTTAACAACTAAACTAAAATAAAAATAAATGAATCAAAATAAAAGTCAGAGTATGACATAAGCCAAAAGAAAAGAGACACAATTTCAAACCAAATGAGACATGTGTGGAAGTGGATTGAAAGAATATTCGACCCTCAAGTTACATTTTCACTTTAGGATTGGGAATCTCATGGATTTTTTGATTTTTTAAATGAGTTTTGAAAAGTCAAAACATGTTTGAACTAAGTTATTTTAATATGATTATAGAATTTTCCATGTGATTACAAGATAGTGGGATCATAGTGGTAAAACAAAGGTGTTCTTAGATAGTTATGAATTTTTAAAAAGTCAAACCAATAGTTTACGAAAACAACTTGTAATCATTCATAATGAAATTCAGAGAAGCAGCAAATCATATCTAATTAAAAAGCTTAATATGATGTTAGAAAACTCTCCACAATGGATATAAAATAAAAATGTTAAATGTTCATATGTTCTTACCTTCCATTTGAACTATCAATGTAATCATGAATACCTAAAATTCCAAAATGTTTTCATGATAAACCTTTTTCTTCTACAAACATTTTTATGGTGGTTAGAATTTGCTTAAAATCACATTATGAAAATTTCACATGTATCATGATTTCCTCACCAAACCATTATAAGCTAATAATTTTAGGATGTTGTTAAAAGTTATTATTTTTAATTTTAGGGATTCGGTTGCTCCCAAGTTTAATGTGCTTCCAACATGTGGGTAAAACATGTTTAGATGTCCACGACACATTTTAAATAAAGAAAGGTATGTTGATGAAATGTGTAAAATTGATCTTATAAAGTTGGATAGTTGTAGGGTCATTGTTATTTTATTAGATTTTTTCCATTTTTGTTTATATAATTTTATGATAAAAGGGAATAGAAGATTATGAATCATTTTGGAACGTGATGGTGAACTTTGCTAAGGTTTAAGGTTTTGTATTGTTGATTACCAAAAGAGAAAGAAACCTTCAAGCCATTTTTAAAATTTGAATTTGTACATGCAATACACATGGTATGTAGAAAGGGTGTATCAAGTATGCAAAATGACTATTGTAATACCTTTTCAAGTTTTGCAATAATTAAATTATTTTTGAAAGTTTCTAAATTTTAGAAATTATCTATTTGAAATGTTGAAATCTAAAAAAACTATTCTCCACAACGTTGAAAATTTGAGAATCAACCTAGTTTAATGTGATTCTTAAATTTTCTGCCATACCACTTGGCTTTCCTCTTCTTCACAATGATTAGGATTGTTGTAAATGTGATGTCTTTCATGAAGGAAGTGTAGATAGAACTGAAGAAGAGGGTTAAGTTGAAAGGAAGTCCCACAAGAAAGCTATATAAACAAAGTTTAAGAAAAGAGTATTGGAGGTCAAACCAAAAAAATAAGAGTTGAAAACACAATTTTCTAAAGTGCAAAACAACTAAGTCCATTGTCAAGGTAGAAGTGAAAAAAGTATGTAACCTTGAGTTGTAATTAACAACATTGAAAAAAGAACTAAAGGGGGAATAACAAGGTCTTGCATACACAACAACATCAAGGAAGAGCAAAATACAAAAACAAGAGAAAACTTAGGAGCTTCAAATCAGTCCACAATTGCATACAAGGTACTCAATAATTGAAAAGATCTTCATACTAGGTGTAGTTTGGTGAAATTCAAAATTTTACAAAAAGAAGCAATAAAAAATGTGATCAAACATATCATTTTGTTAGAGGTTTCTCAGTTTAGATTCCACATAACTTGCCAAAAAAGAACTTTGCATATATTTAATACATAAATTCCATAAATTATCTTTTTTTATCACCAAAATGAATTTTGAAAAATGAAATAATTATTCAACACCCCAAAGCCAAACCTGAGAAAGGTGTCATGGTATTATTGTCAAAAAAATAAAATACATGAAAAAGATGAACCTCCTTCAATGTTGTGTACACCCAACACAAGATAACAAATTCATGTGAAACAAATTATTCACATACATATATCATCTAGATAGGTATGCTCATTGGCACTAGCTATTATTTTCCTTCTCTTTTTTGAGTGAACATACATACCTTCTATTACCTTGTGGAAGCCAGAAAAACCTCCATCCAAGCATAGGAGAACACAAAGACAACACCGAAGTGCAATAATACACCAAGTTAGATAGCACCAAGTCCAATAAGATGTCAAATCTTATCGATTAAGAAAAATGATAGATTAACAATAAACAGCTAGAATATGACACACACTCCAAGGATGCATAACAAGCAACTAAATAACTAGCACAAGGAAGTGCGGAATCACAAACACACAATTCATCTTCTTAATGCTCAATTGTTCCAATGCCGCATATTGAACTAAATGAAGTACTTAGTAAGAAAGCACAAATCCTCCCAATGCCACATTGAGCTACACAAACTACTTAGCAAAGGAAGGACAAATTCTTCCAATGCCACCTTGAGCTACATGAACTACTTAGCAAAGAAAGCATGAATCCTTCCAATGCAACATTGAGCTACATGCACTACTTAGTAGGAAAGGACAAATCCTTCCAATGCCTTTTGCCAAACCAAGCTAGGCCACACTTTCATGTGGTGAGCACAATGGGCGCATTCTTACAATCACCAAGTTCACAAGTCGTGAGGATGATGGGAGTTGAGGATGGATGCAACCACGGAGAGTAGAGGTTTTTGTCATTTCAAAGGTGACTCCCACTTTTGCCTCCTATGTTTGCATAATTCACAATCTTCAAGAGCAATCTAAGCTTGTAGAACTTGAACTCTTCCCATTTGGTGGAGAAGGTGGAAACGGGTAGTTCAGAGCCTTCAGGACCAGAGATTGCATCCTCATATGGATTCTACACAAAGGTACTCTTGAGGACAGTTCCTGAGGAGAATCTTGTCCTTGAAGTTGTGCACTTGAGATTTGTTGATGAATTCTGCATTTTTTGCTTCCTTTGGGACCCAATATTGCAGCCACATATATGTATCATTCAATGGTAGTCTCAGTGACAAGTCCAGAAAAAAACTTGCATCATCACTGCATGCAACTGCAGAGTGCACATCTTGTAGATCAAAGAAATTGGACAAAAATCACATTGCTGCTAACATTCTGTCGCTGTCCCTATCCATGTCCTGAACCAGAATGCTGCATACAATGAAGAACATGTAATGGGTTTGTCTCAAGGTACCTATTTCATGTGCAGCATCCACTCTGCAATAGAACAAGGTGGGTTTTGGAGACACTGACAATGGCACAGCACCTGTTTTAACTCTGAACATTCAGTTGATTTGATTCTTGAGCGCTTCAAAATGGAAAGCTCATGTTGCTAGGTCTTCAGCAATCCAGCACTTAATTCCTCTTTCAATCAAAAGGACTTCTGCAATCCAATGTCTGCACGTAAAAACACAACCTCTTTTCACACTTGACCACAGAGTTCGTGTTTTCATACCCTTTTATGATACACACTACTGTGCTGGAAGAAATGACCTGAAGTTGTTCACATAGAAATGAGTGGTAATCAGGTCACTGGCGCACCCCAGATCTAGCAGCCATTGTAGACAGATTGATTCCTCATGAAAACTATTCGTAGACTGCAGCAGGTACCCAATAACCCTGGAGTTAGTTCAGTCCTCAAACCCAACCTCTCAGAGCATTTCAAGTAACTCCACCGCCATACTGTAGAAAACAGTAAGAATAGCATTTGATTCCCTGACAAAACTGAAAGATATATCAGATCTCTGTCTAAGCAAGAAAGGTATACAACAATCACAATTGTGATCAACGGAGTGCAATTTTCAAGCAATTTGTGTTCCTCCACAATTGTAGCACTCTGCAAACACACAAAATGCATATTGAGTTAGCTGTCCACAAAGGAAGAGAACTCTACAAAAACCAGAAGTTAATGATATGTCTCCCACCTCGGAAGTTGATTGCAGCTGGGGTTGCAGAAGTTCTAGAAAATGTGCTGCAAAATCCATTTGGTACAAAAGTCCTAAACACTGGGTTTTTGCCTGCATATCCATGGCTCTTTCGCCATATGCAGCACAATCCAATCTTGTGTTCATGTCAGTCTCATATGATGCTTATGATTTAGAATTTAGGGTCTGAGATTGCAGAGGGAAAAAACAAACTCTAGACCAAGATCATCAGCACATCTCCTTGCCATTTCCTCTTGTACCCAAGCTTGAAAAACCCTTTCCAACAACACGGATCCTCGTAGATTTCCTCTTCTTACAGATCTCAGGGTTTTAGGTTTAGGGTTTAAGGTCTCAGATTGCAGAGGAAAAAAACACAGAGCATGTCTCCTTGCCATTTTGTGTTGTACCGAAGCTTGAAAAACCTCTCCCAACAGCAACACCGATCCTCTTTGATTTGCCCTTCTTACAGATGTGAGGGTTTTAGGTTTAGGGTTTAGGTGCAGAAGAAACCTTCTCGCGACCGGAATCTCTTGTTCCATGTACAAAGTTCTTCGCAGCTTCACTCTTCTGGGTTTAGGGTCTGTCGTCTCTTGATCTGCAAGCTCAAGCTCTTCTGAGCACTGCTGGATTTTGAAACTATCTCTCACATGTGGGTTGTCTTGGATCTGATTCTTCTTTCTCCTCCTTCTTGGAGCTCGACTGTGTTGTTTTGAGTGTAATCGATCACCAGGAACAATACCATGGCAGCAGCAGCAGCTTTGCCACCTCTCAACTTATATGGTAAGATGAAAGCTTTCTTCAATGCCGGGTGTTTTGCAATGTCCCCATTTTGTTTTCTGGGCGATTGAGGATTTTGCAACCCTAGATGTTATAGGGCTAGGTCAACGGGTATGTGTTTCATGCAGTGTTTGTGTATTTCTCTGTTTGTGCGAGCGGCAGAAATGCAAACACTTTTTTCGTCATGCTTACATGGATCGTGAATTTGCAACGAGCTGGGTTTGATTCTCACACATTTTGGAAGATTTTGTGTGTATGTGTGTTTTGTGCAGTGAGGGAGCCAGATGGGTTGTCGTTGTTGGTTGGACCTCCTTTTGCTCCAGTGCCAGTCGCAACAATAGACAAGTGAGCAAGCTTCAGTTTCCCATGAAATTCTTGCATGCAATTCAATTGCCACAGATGTGTGCAAATTTTTTTTGCTTTCAGTGATGAGCAAAGAAATGAAGAAGAGCTTCTGTCTGTCTCTTGAGATTTTGAGTTTCTAAGAACAGCAGCAAAATCTTTTCCTCTGGAGAGAGAGAAAGAGAGGCAGTCAAGGCTCTTTCACATTTGCATTCCAAGGATTGAGTAGAGAGAATTGGATTTTGTTGTTGCAGGGTGACATGCAATTCAGCAAGGTTTAGTGATGATGGCAGCAAGTTAGCAGTGATCACACCAGATGCAGTTACAGTGTATGCCTGTGACACTGGCAAAGAGGTTCTTAAACTTCTCGTCGCTGGTGTGGCAGCCATTTCATTCTCACCACAGGGCTCATACTTGCAGACATTCCAAAAGCCACAAGCACAGCAGAAGAACCTGACCATTTGGAATGCATTAACAGGTGCCATTGTTTTACAGCAATTTCAGAAGTCAATCTCCAAAACCACTTGGTAAGTTATGCCATTGTGTTTGTTTAGCAGTTCTATCATGCTAAACACTGCTGTTGATCTTACCATAAAACTAGCTCCTGATTGTAAAGCAAAGACACCAGTGCGCGCAAACAGGCATGGTCCACAGGAGAATCAAGCAATGATTGTGTGTTCATTGATTGCTCTGTCAGGCCAACTGTTCAGTTCAGTGAGGACGAGAGCATTGCATGCCGAATAGTGACAAATGAAGTTCATTTCTTTGATGGACATGATTTTGCCAAAGGAATTGTTGATCGGTTGCGCCTGTCTGGTATTGATGGTGTCCAACTTTCATCATCACCACCATCGCACATTGCTACCTATGTGCCTGAGATAAAGGTCAGTTTCTTCACACAAGTAAGTGTGCATTGTTCCAAGGCTAGGACTAATACATTAGATGATTCTGGATGTGTGTGGATGAACAGTTCTGTTTGGAATATTGCAACCTTTTTTGCAAGTTATGAAGATTCTTGCTTGCTTGGTTTCATTGCTTGCTGACAAGTTTGTCTTGCATGCCAGGGGGCACCAGCTAGTGTACAAATTTTTGAAAGAACACAAGTGAGTCAGGCACAACCTGTTGCCCGACGCAGCTTTTTCAAGTCAAACACAGCACAGCTGACATGGAACAAAGGCTCTACTGGGGTTCTGGTTTTGGCAACATCAGATGTTGATAAGACAAATCAAAGCTACTATGGAGAGAGTCGGTTGCACTTTTTGACCAGTGATGGTCGGCATGAAGGAGCTGTGCCATTGAGTAAGTTAAACTGTTTCTTCTTCTTCAGGTTCATGCAGGTGGCATCAATCCATTGAAGAAACTGTTGGTTTTACATGTGCAATTTGGTAGGGTTTTTGGAGGTACCCAAGAATAGCACAGGGGGATAAGAAAAACAAACCATTTGTATGTCAAGACTCATGGATGCACAACACAGAGGGCTTTTACAAGCATTAAGATATATTATCTGAGACTAGGATTCTGTCAGATTTTATAAGGAGGGGCTCTGAAGATGGGTAAATCCTATTCATGAATTTTCTTTTCTGGAATTGTTTTTTGGCAGGCAAAGAAGGACCGATTCATGATGTGCAGTGGTCACCTACTGGCAAGGACTTCTTGGTTATCTATGGCTGTATCCTTTCATTCCAAGATGAGAGCACATTTCTGTTTAGCTGCTGGAACACTTACCATTTCAATTGCATATAGTTGTGCAAAGAAGCTGCTGGAATAAGTCTGAACTTGTACCCAGAACACACATTGGGTTCTTCACTATGGCTAGAATTGATATTTTCTTGTGATACATTTCCCTCATGGGTGTGCTTTACTTTGTTTCCTCCTTGATGTACAGTGTAGTTATGCCAGCAAAGGCTACATTGTTCAGTGCAGTCTGCAAGCCGCTTTTCGAGTTTGGACAAGGGCCTTACAATACCATCAGATGGAGTCCCCAAGGCAGATGTATCCAGCTCCAAGCTTTGAATGTTGTTTGTTCTGCTGGATCACATGCTAATTTGATGATCCACATAGAGGAGGAGAGAAGGAAGGGACAGAAGTGCAAAGGCAATATGTTCAAATGCTTATTTGCACCTTGCTTAGGTTACTTGCAGGAGGAGGATTTGTATGTAAACCTGACCTTCTGCACGCATTGGATAGATCTGCAAAATGTTTGGTGGCTGAATATTGTTGCTGCTTTTTGCTGCTTCATGTGGTGTGAGCCCTTAATGGATTGAAGTCATTTGCTTGGCGGGATTTGGCAATCTTCCAGGAGATATGGTATGTATCTGTTGAAACTTGGAAAGAAGGAAAAGAATGCAATGCAGCAGGCATATCTCTGATATGTACAAGAGTGTTTGGTGTTTAGGATTTAGGGTTTTTAAAAAAATGGCATGAGGGCTCTTTTGCAGGCTTTCTGGGATAGGGAAACACTCAAAAGCTTTGGAACCACAAAAGCACCCATGTCTGTCACAAGTGAGTGGTCACCCGATGGCCGCCACTTCATGACAGCAACCACCGCACCACGACTTCAAGTAGACAATGGGTAATGCCAAAAGCACTCTTGCACACAAATTCTGCTTTGGATAACTGCTCAGAGGTAGGCAGATGCATAATTTGTTCTGTGTGGAGAAGTGAGCCTTAACACCTGCACACCCCTTTCAGGATCAAGATCTTCAAGTACGATGGAACTCTTCACTATGAGAAGAAGTATTCAAAGATTTATCAGGTAATACAATACATCTCACTAGTACTTCCATGAAAACTACTTCCATAGTCTAGTCTGTTGGTTGAAATGCTGATTCTTCATCGCCAAATGTACCTGTCTGGTGGATCAGGCTGAATGGCGACCTGCCCGAATTGGATTGTACCCAGACACTCCTCCCTCTCCACGTGCCCGGAAACTTGACGCCAAAGCAGCACCTGCAAAGAATGTTCCAGCAAACATAGGTAGTATCTCAAAACTACACATTGTTTTGCTGGCTCAGACTGTCTGAAATCAGATTGCTGCTACAACCTGGTTACCAAAGTTTTTCAACCTAGTGCACTTGCAAAATTTACAGCTTTGAGATCACAAGACACCATAGGTTGCTAATCCAGAGACCCATCGCATTAGAGTCTCCAAGCTGTTCTTGCAGTTATGGGTCCTTGGGGGTTTTGTGTTTTAAGAGATTCTTCCTCTTGCACATCAGCCTACCTGTGAAAGGATTTATCTCCCATCGCCGTGTCCTTTCTTCTGCTACTATTTGCACAAATAAATTGTAACTTGTTAGGTGGGCTGGCAGGTTCAACACCAGGAACTTATCGACCTCCACATTCTAGTCAATCAGCTTCAGTGAAGGCACAGGTAACTCTTTCATTTTCAGAGCTCTGTGATGGATTGTATTGTTGAGGAGATTGATAATTCCGGACAAAAAAGATCATTTGTAGCTGCTACCAATTGAAGCAGTTTGCTGCTATTGATTGGGAGAACAACACACACTAGTTGCATATTTACTATCTTGCTTTTGCACTCTCACATTTGGCAGTTGTTTGGGGAAGATGAGACATCCAAAGGCAACACTGGGTGAGTGACGAACTGCCCATCTCAAGATACATGGCTATGCATGTGTGCACATTGAGTGACAGAAAGTTCCTTTTCTAAGAAGTGTAGAAGGTTATGATGTTTGTTTGTTTTGTTGATGATGATTGGTACTTGTGTTCTTCATTGCAAGATTGAAAATTTGCTGGAATGGCAGGGCAACTGGAGGTCTTAGCAAGAGTGCACTAAAGAACAAGAAGAAGCGGGAGAACAGAAAGGAGAAGGACCAACAAGAATTGAAGGCTGTTGATGATTCTAATGTTACTTCATTGGTGAGTGCGGAGCACTTGTGAATGTAGAGATCGTTGCATTGTTTGGGAAGGTTTGGATCTCACAGAGACTTGAAGCTAATGCACTTGTGAGACTCATATCTTTGAGTGTGCATGGTTTTTTGGAGCTTAACATGTACATGCACATGCACACATGAATATGTGTTGGCTGGAGCAGGAAGCACAACTCGGAGATGCATCACTTGACAGCAATTCAGCAGCTGCAGGTTTTGGGTTTTCTGAACTCTTTTAGCTTTTTCCTTGACACAGAGTCCTGCTTTGCTGGACTGATTCCTGATTAGAAAATTTTGTAGTGATCTCATTGTTTGTGAGAACAAGAATGGCTTCAGTTTAAGATTCATGTGTGTATATATGTATCCTTATGGTGTCACATTTGGTTTTGCTGTATTAGGCAACAGTTTGTATCCTTGTCTTCCTCTTGTCAGTGTTCTGGTATAAGAAATGTGCATATTGATGTTGTATGTCCAGGTGATTTGGCCAAGAAGTTGAGAGCACTTCATAAGAAGCTACGGCAGATTGAAGAAACAAGAGCCAAAGCCACAGAAACTGGGGTCGCTTTGACTGCAAGTCAATTAGAGAAGCAGAGCCAGGAGAGCAGCTTACGGGAAGAGGTGAAACACTTGGAAGCTCAACTGACAACTTCAAATTAAGAAGATCACTAGCTGCAAAGGCATGTAAGTAGTCAGTCTTGTAGTAGTGCATCATCAATGAGGGAGATGCAGGCATCTTTAACACTTGATGTTGCAGCATCTGCTTTAATGAGGCAGATGTGGTCAGACCCCAGGAACTAGTATTCCACATTAAAGTGAAGCTTGGATCCATGCATTAGGATCCCAGAAATTTTGCTGCTTGAGATAGTCTCAAGTCACAGGCACTCAAAACATGCACATTGTAAGGTGCTTTACAGGTTGCAACCACTTTCCATTGCCCTGCAATGAATGGTGTTTTGCATATTAATAAATTTGGGTTAATTTGATGGCGAATTTGGTTTCTCAACACCTATTCAAGGGGTGCGAGTGTGTGTGTGTTGCTCTTTCTGTCCCACCTTCTAAGTTCTGTTTATAAACCTCAAAATCAGCCTTTTTGGTCAATGTTTTAACAAAAAGGTATAGTGATATTGTTCAAAAAATGGGTGATGGATTTCTCTTGACCTTTAAACATTTTTGGATACTTTTCCAAACATACACTATAACTATCATCATCATTTGAAATAGTATTTAGGTTACAAGGTAAGAAAAAAAGAAATCTTAAGGGATGCACCCTTTACACTACATTGTGGAAGTAGTGGACCTTCAAGACTTCAATTACAAAACTTTCTTCAGTCCTTAAGATTTCAGTTACTGTGGAAGTAGTGGACTTAAATCTTTAAGAATTCAGTTACTATGGAAGAAGTGGACTTCAAAAAACTTTTGAGTTACAAAAAAAAGCTTTTTGAAGGGCTTCCTATCTTACAAGTCAATCATTGCTCTTTGGAAAACCTCCAAAATGGATAAAGGAGCTTCCTTCATTGGAGAGGAGTCACCTTCATTCAACAAAGTGTGAGGAAATTATCAAGTTGAAGAGAAGTTCCAAGTAGTCCATTGCCCCGAATATTTTGCCGCCCATTAAAGGAGGTTTCTTTTTTGAAGAGCAAGTGGTGTCAAAGTTGAGGGTTGTGAACAAAAGAGAGTCAGCCACCTACTAGTGTTCAGATTGATCGTTGGTTTTTAGCAAACCCATTGCTATTCCAAAACAAGACATTATCAAACAAGAGAATCTTGATCTTTACTTTTCCAAACTGGACACAATGGCATCCAACAGCACTTATTGGAGAAAGGAGTGTAAATTTGTGTGGGTTCTTGTTTGTTAACAAAGTTGTATGATAACAATAACATACATGCTAGAGCTTGAGAAGCCCAACATTTCTCATGCTCCCATTAATTCCTTGTTTGTGGTTCTCATGGGATGAAACCAAGTGAGGCTTCAAGCTCTTGCAAATTGATGAAATGAATTGAACCTAAAAGGTTTATGTGGAAGAGATGGAAGCTCAATTGATGCACACATCTTGAGTTTAATACCCAAACTTTTTCTTTGCTGAAAATTTGTTGTACCTTTTATTTCTTATGTTTTGAACAGTCTTGTCAATTTTTTACCTTGGACAGAAACCTTTTTGTTGGTTTATGAGAAACAACTCAATTCATCTTTTATTTAGTTAGGAAGGTGTTTTTAAAAAAGAAAACTATTACTAACTTGTTTGATATTCATAAAATTGTAAATTGACCCAAAATTTGATTTTTTAATTTATTCTTTGGCTTTTTCAATGATACGTGATCTTCAAAATGAAAGACGTGATTTTTTAACAACCAAGATTATTTGAAAATTTCATTTGGACTACATTTTAACATAATTTAAAAAAAATAAAAATAAAGATTCTATTGTGGTCATTGCATTTATGGAATTTTATATAGCCTCTAGTTTTGCTCTCGAGTTACTTCGATCTTTAGAAAAGTAAATTTTTGTGATCTATTGATCATTTCAAAAAAGTTAATTATTGTTGTTTTTTATAAAAGGAAAACATATTTATTGACAAACTTGGTTGTTTTTTGTAATAAGGCTTGAAAGGATTGGCACTTATAATTATCTTCTTAGATTTGATAGATTTGATGTTAAATACTATTGAGGGTCCCCCTACATTAACATTAAAAAAATTAAAATTTGACCTATATCAAATTTCACTATGTTGTTAAATAATTGAAAATGAATAACTTTGTGATGATATTTAATCTACATTTTTTAAGGGGCCAACATCCATTATGTGGCATTGGGCTTACATCTTGACTTTGGTAATAATAAGACCTCTTAGTCGCAAACCACATAACAAATATTCCTTTCCATAACCTGATCCTTTTATTTTAACTTCAATCAACTTAATTTCTAATTGAATAACAATTTGAACATCATTTTTTGCAATTGCTTGAGTAACATAATTGGTCGAGTGGCGAGATCTTCTTAACCCCAATGAACTTGAGGCAAACCATGTTTTAATAATAAGGAACTTATTGGTAAAACAATTTTAAATGATAATAACCTACTACCCACACTCAAAAAGTGGTCACAATTTAAAGTTTCAAAAGTTCAAAATATATTTTTAAATCTCAAAATTTCAAGAGTTTTTTACCACATGTAAATGGTGTCTTTTACTACATTTGCAACCCATTTAACATCCTCAAACATTGAATTCTATTTCTTCAAAATAGCTTACCTTTTCAAGTAGGTCTTCATTTTCTTATGGTAATATCTCCACCACAAAAACTTTGCTAGTTTGTCTCCATCAACAAGCTTGCAATCCATTCAAGCATGAATTGGCCAATTATTATAATTCATGATAAACTTGTCAAGATTCTCAACCCCAAGATGACATTGTTGCAAACTAGTGAACATGCCTACAACTAAAAAGATTTGCTTAATCTTGATTTGTAGACCCAAGATGCTAAAAATTTGTTGTGCCAAAAAACCCACGTTTGGGAATTTGAATTCATTAACAAACCACCACATCAACAAATTAGGGCCATTTACATGGAATATACAAAACAAATATAGTTCAACTTTGAAAAGACCTTTAGTAGCTTCTTGTGTTGAAGCTACTAACTTGAACAAACTAGTTGAAATCAAAGTTAATTCATGTGCTGGAGGAATTGGGCTTGCAATTTGACTTCGATTCAAAAAACCCATAACAACTTTCAACAAGGGTAGCACAACCAAATTATTATATTATTACATTAATGTGACAACTTGATCTCAACTAATGTGATCCATGATGCAATCCATGCCTTTGAAATGTAGCTCCAAAATCAAAGCAAGCATGTTATTTTTTTTAATAAAGAAACCTAGAAAAGGACACAACATGTTAATGCCCAAAAACCATTTTGCAATCCAAACTTTCTATCTCCAAATAAAATTCACCACATTGAAATCAAAGAAGAAGAACAACAAAACATGCATATTCCTTCCTCATTTTCCCCATGATCACCAAAGTAAGCAACAATGAATTGGATATAAGTGATACCTTACATGTTGATCCAACAAACATTAATGAACAACTAGGTTTAAGGTTTTAAATATTGCTTAAGCAATCGCTTGTGTGAGCCTATTGGGAATCTTAACTTGTAGAGATGAACTTTACTAGGTGTTACAAATGTTGATAACATATGTGTACTCCAAGGTTTTTTGGAATAAAATTACCTTGGAAACAAAATATGTTTTCACAAGGGCTTTGAGTTTTGTGTGCCACATGCCAACCCCATGACAAGCTTTCTCTGATTCAAATCTACCTTTTATGGACTTATTAATCTAGGTAAGGTAATTGTCTTTTGGAAAATAGCTTGCACATATTTCAAACTAACTTTTTTGACATTCTACCTTCTAAATAATTTTTGTGCATCATATACTTCACCAAATTAGAGCCATGTTCATTTACTTCTTTCTGGCCACAATGCCATGGTTAAGGTTGTAAGTTATAGAACCTTTCCAATGCTTGGTTGAACTATAAGAACTTGCAAAATTTTCAAAAGAATGACATATCACACACATCATGAGTTACACTCCTTGCATGTTGACTTCAACAATGTTGTCATTTAACGTGAAAAAAACTCACAACTTTGCAACATAATGAACAAAACCTAGAAACTTTGGTTGGTGATGAATTGTGTTAATCCTTGCTTCTAGAGTGCCTCTTCTTTAACTTGTTGCTTTTAATCAACTACACACACAACTTGCAACACTTCTTTTGACAATGTAAAATTTTCAAATTCATTGACAACTAGATTATCAAACATTATAGCATGAAATTCATTTGCATAAAAGTCCAGCAATTTGAATGCATCCACATCCAAAGTTTATTCAACATTCAACAAACCACAAACATGAAGAACACACAAAACATTGCTAACACTGCAAACATAAACAAACATGAAAATAATTGACACAAGGGAAATGCATAAAATAGTCAATAAATCTCACCTTTAATGTACATTTCCTCCTTATGATGATGAATGAAAGTTCTAGAATGGTTTTCAAATGCAAAATGGATCCTATCAAATCTTATGGACATCATTTTCAAAGGAGGCATTCATAAATCATAAACATGTAACAATAACTTAATTAATACCAATTTCTCCATATTGGAGCTTGACACAAACAATCATGCCTTGGTATCACACATATTTTGCAAAATCCTAAACCCACTTATTTGGTTAAACCTAAGATGTCACTTTCACCTAGAATTGGCCACAAAGTTTTCAACTTCATTCTTACAATTTTGATAATCTATAAGTAAAGTCCTTTACACCTTAGTGTATACCTAAGTTTATACCTAATATTTTTTTAATACCAAAACAACATGTTTACAACCCAACATAGAACTTTTATTCCAAATTTCATGTTTTTTTGAAGATTTGACATTAAATTAACATGCAATTAACATCAACTTACCACCCAGTTAACATTGACTTAACATTATACATGATTTTAGCATAACCGTTGTTTGTATATAAATATAATTAAAAAATAATCATAATACATTAAAAAATTCTCTAGTGAACAATGTGTGCTCCAGAACAAAAGATAAATTCAATGTAATGCAAAGGAAATGTGACACAATGAAAGCACTACAACAAAACTAAAAGTGCATGAGGAAAGGAGAGAGGTGAAGCCCAAAACCTTAATTAATAGATGCATTGTCTCTATTCAAATGGAACCATATCCAATACCATAATGTGTCACACTATGGATGTCTTTGGATCTTTGCAACAAACTCTAGTAGGTGGATAAATAAATTCTTTGCTAGGTAGAATAATGAATATTGAATAATAAATAATATTTCATCCATTATCAAGGTGAAAGGAAAGGGTCAGGGCGCACCTGTTCACTAACTCCCAACCCCTTTCTTTTAAAAGGCATGGTTTTTGCTGCTGCCCTGCCCAGCACTTTCCCAAAAGGAGAAGTTGGGAATTATATCGGGGCCACCCGGCCCACGTTCGAAACACCGGTCCCCGACGTTGTACGGGGTAGCTGGAACCGGATTGCAGTTACAAACTACAAACCCGCTGTTATGGGGGGGGGGGTTCCCCTGGTTTGATTTGAAAGGGTTACCGTTCCCGCCTGACCCGGGCGCGGACTCGAGCCGGCCCGGTGAAGGTCTGTCTCTCTCGTTTTTGCAAACGTGTTTTGGCTTGTTTCTTCCTTTCTTCCGGAGCGATGGCGTTGGAGGACAATTTTCTATCACAGTAGCGAGACTGCTCTTCTCTTGTCCTTCACATTTTATTTTTCTTTTCCCCCCTTTTTGTTTGTTGTTTGTTGTTTTGGATTTGTTGCCTTCCGTTACTTGCTGGAGCTTTGTGGTCGGTGAACAAGGCCATGGGGATGTCAAGCGCTACATTCTCTTTAGAAATTGGGTTATCAGCAACGAAGAGTTTCGTTACATGAGGTTTGGGTCACGATGTTGAGAACTTCTTTGCATGATGGGTTTTGGCCTTTCTTTCCTCGCAGTCCTGGAAGAAGCCGTGCCATTGTAACTCATACGGTAGGCGCTTCTTTCTTGACAAGAGGACTCGGAGTTTAGGGGAATAGAGGTCGGATCCGTCCATCGATCCTTTGTGTGTGTGTTGCCGCCGCCATCACGGGGTCCAAGAGGGGAAGGGAGGACGACGCCATGAGGCGCCCAACCCTGGGCGCGATGAGTCCATCGCAGCTCAACAGGAGAGCCTCAGGGAGCATCGGTGCAGCAAGAGTGTTGGGCAAACAGTCTCGTCTGTCCAATGTCTTCCCCATGGCAGCAGCTGGTGCTTTGAACAGGCAGCAGCTGGGAGGACCGCCGCCACCACAACCATCAAACCTCCCCCGACGCTCCAGCATACATGGGAAAGCAGCCACCTCACAACAACAGCCGCAGAATGTGGATCCCAGACCCTTCAACGAGAAGAGCTTCCAGCATGATTGCATCCGAAAATTGACAGCATATCTGACGACACATGGTTACAATGCAGCCATATCTACCAAGCTTCTTGCAGCTCCATCCAGCAAAGAAGTGCTCAACATTGTTCAATTCCTCTTCCACCAACTGGATCCAGGCTTCAAGTTTGCAGCGAAGCTTGAGGAAGATGTGCCCATGATGTTCAAGAGAGTCGGGTATCCCTCCCAGATCAGTAAGAGTGCTTTGTATGCGGCAGGGAGTCCACACACATGGCCTGGGCTTCTTGCAGCCCTTGCCTGGTTGGTAGATCTTCTGGTATACCAAGAGAAAAAAGAGACTGCAGACTCAGAATCAGCTCCATTTGATGACAATGGTTTAAAGCTCCAACTGGAGTACTTCAACAGATCTTACGATTGTTACTTGAATGGAGATGATGATGAATGTGAACGCCTCGACACCATCTTCAAACAGCAATTTGAGGACATCAAGGTGCAGCTTGATGAGAAGAAACAGAAGCTTGAGAGCTTGGTAACTGAAGTGCAGAATAAGCTTCAGGCTCTGAAGAAAGAGCCATCGGCGCTCATGATGCAGCAGTCCAAAAAGGCGGTTTATCTGAGTGACATAACCAAGTTTGACCACATCAACAGCAACCTTCAATGTGGCCTGCAGGCCGCAGAAAAGAAACAGGAGGAGAGAAAGCAGGAGCTTTTGACAATGAAGATGGAAAGGGAGGCCATTCTTGCAGAAATTGAGGAACTGAGGCAAAAGATTGCAGTCCAGCATCTAAATTCTATTGATGTTGAACGAATGAGGAAGGAAAAGGAGGTTATGGAGACTAATCTGCATCAGGTTCAGAATAGGGTTCATGAACTCCGTGAAGCTGCTCTGGATAATGAAGTTCAAGCATCAACAAAGTTGAAAGAGCTTCAGCAAATTGCAGTTGATTTCACCAAGCAAGCTAACAAGTAAGTACATGTCCCTTGCTGTGTTGATTTGGTGAAGCAATGTTAGGGAATTTTTCCATTTCAAAATGTCATGGTATGTTGATATGGCTTTCCATGTAAACAATTTGCCTTGCCTCTGGTGGTATGATTTGGTGCAGATGGAAGCTCAACTTTGGAGAAGCTAATCTAGATCAGGGAGGACAGTTCCAAATAATGTTGAATTCTGAAGCAGATGCACCATATGACATTCTTGGTGGAAGCTTGAAGGGTGTTGTAAAGCCTTTTATTAGGGGAGTCATGGAAAGCAGTAAAAGATTGACAAATGAAGAGGGAGATGAGAGGTTTGTACTTATGCAGGGAGTCCATGCAGCAGAGGTTGCTTGTCAGGAGAAGATTGAGCAGATTGAAAAGTGCAGAGTCTTACACAGAAAGGTGAGTGTTGCTTCTGGAGGTTTCTTTGTAACATTGAATAGTTTCATGGGGCCTTTCTGGCTCTTTCAGGTGCCCTTACAAGGCACAATGGAACATGTGTGTTTCATAAACTATTATGTAAACCCATGGCTAATACATAAATCCATGAAAACCATTATGTGATAGTGTGTGCCAGGTATGGACCATTGTGCCTGTTTGGAAATTCAGGCTTGCAAAATTCCTCACAGCCACCCCATCTGTGACCAACTTACTCCATAATACTAAACCTGTTGTAACCAGATTTGTTAGTTGCAATTAGCACGTGCAGTGGCAATTAACAGCTGGGACTGGTGGTAATGTATGGTGCAGTTGGAACAACAACATGATGCATGCAAGGATGATTTAAATAATGCTCTTGCTTCAAAAATTGCCAGTCGCGAGGCTCTTAAATCCAGCATGGCTGAGAAAGAGCGCAATCTCAGGAAGTCTGAATCTGAAGCAGAAGAGCTTTTCAAGGTATTCTATGCTGATATGTTTGTAGATTGCCCATTTTCAATGCTCATGTCACAAAGTCACAATCCAGTGTCAAATTTTCAGACAATTCAATTGTGCTTTGTATGTGTGTGTGCACTGCAGCAATTTGCAGACAATTCATATGTGCTTTGTATGTGTGTATGCTCTGCAGCAATGGGAATCGAAGTATCAAATGGGGATTGAAAGCTGTAAACTTGATTTAGCAGCAAAGAAATCTGAGTGGGCAGATATGGTGACAATGATTTTGAATACAAAACAAAAGACAGACACATTGCTGGAGAGCCTTGCCAAATTTGCTGCTCAATCAGTGGAGTTAGTGAAACAACAATTGTGTCCTTAAATTTCGTTTTGGATTAGAATCTGAGCCCCCAACATTGTTGATACTCACTTCTCACACTACTTGCTTGTTTTGTACAATCCACAACATTCATCAGGCTGTGATGGTTAAGCTAATGACTAGATATAGTTTTGATCAGCATGACAAGGCCTTTGTTGCAATGTCTTGTTGTGGGATGGGTTTTGTGGCATTAAATGCTACTAAGGCGATCTTTCTTGCCTTTCGGATATTTACCTGCAAGATGGACACCAACATGGTATTGGCACTCTATCCTACTGCAAACCCTCATTCCTCTGGAAATTTAATGACTGCACTGAAGACAATTCATGACATGTGACAAACATTCAGAATAATAAATCTTCTCAAAGAAATGATTATTCTAAATTTTGCACTGTCCCTCCTTGTGCCATATTCTTTTTGTAGCTTGAGGATTTAGTTTTCTTTTGTACCTTTTACTTCTTTTGGTGAAAAATGGGAGAACACAGGTGGAAAAGTGAACAAAACCAAAGATTCTTATTCAATGGTGTCCACCTTTTGGCAAAGTTATGGATGGGAGGACATGCAAATAACTTAATTGCAACCCCAGAAATCCAATCAGGTTGATATGTTGTGTCTGAATGCATGTGTTGTTCAGTCTGTTAGCCCCCAACTAGGATGAAAACAGAAAACAACACAGCTCTCTGGATACAAAAATACCCATCTTTGCAAACACTTCAGACTTGAGAAATATGTTTGAAGTAAAACAATAACAAGGTTAATCACTTCAGTGTACACAATTCTCCCAGATTTAGATTACAACACCTCCCATGCTCTTGGACACAAGCTAAAAAACTCCCACAAGAGCACTGAATTGTAGGGATTACATTGAAGTGATGGTTTCATCGCCAGATTCTTGGTGTTACAGCCAGGTTTGGTAAATACATGATAGAGGGCATTGGTCTGTCTATCCACTGATACCGAGAGTCTGAACAACAGTTGTGTGCCATGGATCACCCAAGTGCTCCAGCAAGTTCTCCAGCGGACTCTTTCCTGTCAAGTTATGCTGCACCAGGAAGCCCAAGAATGCCAACATAGCCAATCTTCCTGCAGCATTCAGTACAGATTCACAGTCACAGCCAGAAATTGAAACTCTGGAAACAGAAAAAGAAGATATTGCTGAAGCTAAAAAGAATAGTTGAAGGACCAAGAATTGAGATATGAGGACAATTTTCTCGCACTGTAATTCAATACAAAAGAACTCATTCATGTGCAAGTATACTTACCATTGGCAATCTCCTTTTCCTTGTATTCTAAACTGGTGGGGAAATTGAGGGGATTGAAGATGCCGCCTGGGTAACCAACGTCACCAGGTGGAAGACTGTAGCTCTTGAAAATGGGGTCCTGGTTGACACTGCCAGGGTACTTGATATCTTGCCATCTCCGGATTTCCACGTAGTGGAAAAGGATGAACTCAATAACGAAAAGAGTGGAAGCCGGGGCAAAGTACTCCACCTTGCCAGCATCATACCACTTAGGAGCATTGATGAGACCTGCCTTTGTGAGGATTTCCGGCACAAGGATACCCGCTACTCCAACCATAGCCCACCGCCCGTTCTGGAGCTCAGCCTGGACGTACCACTTGAGATTTGCCGGGTCCTCAGCCAGACCTAGGGGATCGAAGCCATTGTCTCCTGCAAGACTGCAATCATCATGACCATCTCATCATCAGAAAGCCGAATCTAGCATCTGGACAGGGATTTGTTCGCCATGCAAGTCCTTTTACCAGTGAGACACTGCATTGGATGTTTGCAGGAATGCTAACAAGAAACAGACACAAGCATCTGAGAGAGTACACCATTATCCACATGGCCTGAAGCCAATTCGATTTAAAAGTGTAGGAATCCGTCCCCGGATGAACGAGCAGTAGACTGCATTGTCACAAGATCAGCATCATGGCTTCAAACACATGCCTAGCAACCTTAGAAACACTAAAATATCCGCAACAACATGGTTTCAACTTCCATGTCAAGTTAGACTTCCGGGCATAACTTTGAGCGCAGCGTTCACGCAGAGTGATGAATGCCGCACAACGGGAATCGGATTCCGACAGTAAACTGGCCTTACAAATAGACCGGCTCTCCATCTACCTTCTTGGAGACTTGACGAAAACTGCAGCTTGATGGTACTAGCAAGTGCCTGAAAAACCAGAGCTACTACTAGTATTTGTAGTATCCTGCAATTTACCTGCCATCGAGGTAAGTAGGAGAATCCAGTCCCGGCAGCCATTCGCCTTTTTTGGCTTGGATATTCAAACCTCTGACGGGAGCAGCAACAGAAGCTCCGACCCTAACGTTCCTGGTAAGCTTGGAAGAACTGGCGCCGGTCAAGAACCCGGACTTGCACAAGGGGGTTGGTGCAGATACCCTGGCTGCTTGCATGGAGACCGACGCCATCTCGAACTCGGAATCTTCCGCTCTACGGAAAAAAGAACTCTTCTGTTACACCACAACAAGAGGAACGAAAGCGCTCGTCAGACGCGCGTAGAAAACAAGACTTCGGCGATGGCGCTTTCAGAGCTCCTGGCGTCTTCTTCTTCGTTCTTTTCCGCCTGCTGTTTCCTCAGGCCACCCGCCCGTCCCACCCGGCAAATCTCTCACATCCGCTCGACTTTCCATTGGGTAGGGTGAGGTTAGGGTTGACCAATAGGCGAGCGCCGAAATCCTATCCGGATCACCTCCACATGACACGTGTCACGCCTTAAGGTTTTGGATCATAGCTTTTTGGATATTGGTTTGTGAGGTTCGTCCGAGGTGGCAGGTTGTGAATGGCGGGACGAATATCATCCACTCACGTAGCCTTATCCCGTGCGAATTTAAAGAATCATCTACGAAATCGAAAAACTATCTCATCCACTAATGAGGTACATCACATTATTAATGCGTTTGATCTTGGAATCTTCATCCAATGTGTTACTGGCCTCAACTACTTTTCTGATTCTAGCCTGGCGCTATTGGAGTTAAAATCCGACGGTTTAGAAAACACAAGAATATCTAGACCTAAAATAAAGGAGAAGACCGAAACAACGAAAAGAAAAAACGGACAAGAAAAGAAAGAAAATAGAAAAGAAAAATCCAAAAAAAAGTTATCCGCAAAGTACCCCCAAACCGGGGTTATTGTCCCCAGTTTCGCCGAAACTGGGGATAAGATGAGAAGTCAGGATGAAAACATCAAAGAGAAACAACAGGGGACCAAACTAGTTTTCTCGCCTAAATTTGGTTCTCAGGGGAGTTTCAAGTTTCAACCCCAGTTTTTTACCTCCGCCTTGACGGCTATGGTCGTATTCTACATAAAATCAAGCCTTGTCAGAAAAAGATCCTGCAAATCTTCTGAACTGACACCCAGTTTCATGTTCTGGTGTACCCAATTCCTCTCAGTTAATGCAACGAATACACAACACACTCAAAATTGGGATGAAACAGGAATTAGAGGGTCAAACTATGGCCCAATGGCAGGGTGAATTTACACATAACTCTCGTGAAGATGGAGAACTTTGAGAGCAAGATCTTTAGAGTACAAAGTTCGTTCAGAACAAAGAATAGGTTCAAGAAAGACTTTATGATTATAATTTTAGATTCCAAAGCTCGAAACATGAGGCAATCCTTTTGTTAAGCAAACCTCTATTCTGATTTAAGAGATCTTTGTCTAATTTCGTTTGTAATCTCTTCCATATTCGTAACAAGGTTGTTTTCATTTGTAATCAGTGGAGCTACAAAAAGTTCAAGACAGAAACATATGAGTGGATGAAGGCAACCCATCATGAGGAGTAGAAGCTTTCTCTCCATAGTAAAAGGCCCGGGAAGAGAGAGAACAATCAAGAGGAGGGGATTGAGCTTCTGGTTTGGAAATCTAGGATCAAAAACCAAAGGTTTTGGGCCTTTCGTCTAACATGAGTAGGATTACAAACTCTTGGAGACTTCCAGTAATGACCTCTGCAAGAATGAATGAGGGATACTCATCCAGTTTCTTTCTATTGAACTGGTGGCAGTATGAGACTTTGTGCTAAATATTTTGACATATTTATCAAAATTTCCAAAAAACTTTTTCACTGGGACAGACCTAAAGAAATGATAACCCTCTTTGGCCATGGCATCATATAAAGGGCTGAACCTCAAAGGAAGAATTACTGAACTTAAACTTGATTTGGACTCTTTCTTAAAGGAAACCAA
>Ga0209208_10000549_pt1 | contig 49228 bp, 50 predicted proteins | sample S1TSphfallax_3_FD_187694 | JGI IMG/M metagenome (GOLD analysis project Ga0209208, IMG submission 187694) | Host-associated microbial communities from peat moss isolated from Minnesota, USA - S1T2_Fd - Sphagnum fallax MG (SPAdes) (version 2) | ecosystem: Host-associated > Plants > Peat moss >... | reverse complement strand
CAGTGTCATGGAGGAAGATCCTTTCCGCCTTGAGGATGAATGGGCGGGGAGCGCGGCGAGACGGGGTTTTGGCGGGGTGGGGGAGTTTGGGGTTTGGTTTGTTGGGGTTGCGGGGGTGGATTTATTTTTTTGGGGCGTGAACGGGGATTTATCAATACGGAATGTAAAGATTAATTGCCGACGCGGCAGATGTGGCGGAAGCGGAACGCCGAATTATTTCGGCAGGGATGGCCGAGCGCTATGAAAGCATGGAGGCGCAGAAACCGTGACGCGGTTTCAGATGGGCATGGTCATCTCAGTTTCATCCTCAACAGCGACGACGATGCGCTTGCCGACGCGACCGAGGATTTCGGCGATGCGCGGCAGTCTGGAGGAATGGTGCGGGTCGAGCAGGCGGCGCACTTCTTTTTCGTCTATGCCGAGATGGGTGGCCAGTTCTACTTTGTTCCATCTCTGGGTTTTGACTTCTTCGTAAAGGGCGGCTTTGAAGGCGGTCTGTGCCGGGACGGGGATGACGTAATGCCCGGTCTTGGCGGGTGAGGGCAGGGGGATTTCTTTGCCTGTGTTGATGCGGCCGATGAGGGCTTCGTCCAAGGCGTCGCTTGCCTGCTCAATGCATTCTTGCAGGGAGTCGCCCTGGGTGATGGCTTCGGGAACGTCGGGGAAGGTGATGACGTAACCGCCTTCGTCGGAGGGGGTGAATTCGGCGGGGTATTGGTAGCTGCGCATTGGGTTGTGGGTTGTTTCTAGAAAGTCTTGGGATCAATTCCGAGTTGCTTGAGCATCGCGTGCAAAGTTCCTTTTTTCAGTTCGTCCTTTGGATTGCGAACCACCGTCCACTTATCTCCGAGATAGAGGGTTCCGTGGCTGCCTTTTCCGCGCTGCGGGACGAAGGTCATTTTCGTGTTGGTCTGATCGGCAATTTCTTTCACCTTGCGGAGAAATTCGGAACCTTTCACTTAGGACAGTGTCGGACAAAAGTGTCCGAACAGTCAACTGCTTATTGTGGACTTGGCATTCGGTATGTGCTCTTCGCCAGAAACAACAGAAAAACGAGAGCACACGCGAAAGGCGAGCCAAGAACGATGGCTCGTTCAAGAATCAGAGACTGTTTGTGCCGTGTGTCGGAACTATGGAAGGATGCAGCGTCTATCAGATTCAGAGCATGCCCAGCAGAGCGACTTAGTTCGGCTGCGCTGCGAAAGTCGACGACCTTGCCCTTGCTGGTGTTGAACGCAAAATAGCCCTGGTTGGCATCGGTGTCTTTGCCCGGTGAGCTATCGTATCGCCAGTTGTATGCTCCGGACACGAAGGGTCCGTCGATTTCAATGCTTCGCACGTAGCCGTTGACTGTTTGGCGGTTGGGCTCCGGAAGGTACTCAATCCTGCTAAAACCCGCTTCCCTTCTTGGCGCGGACCAGACGCTTGCACGCTCAAAGGGTGCATTGAGGACATAGCCGTTGGGCAAAGGCTCTGAGTCTTCGCTGAAAGGCTTCTGTAGGTGTGCCGGGCCAAAGACGAGAAATGCAGTTGTGCAAGCCAGCATATACGAGAGAAAAGTTGGTGATCGTCGTGCTTCGCGCCAATAGTCTTTGGAACGCCGCCCAGGTTCTCGGTATCGCAACTTGAGCCACGCGCAGAGTGCATACACGCCGGCGGCCAGGCAGAAAAAGGCCAATAATGAAAGGGCCTTGGCGAGCTGGATCATGCAATAGATTATGAACATGATTGGCCACTTCGATAGGGCAAGGCAAGAGGATGACTAGGCACAGTTTGGGGTGACTCTCGATGTCAGGCATCTTCCGCGGAGGATGAGGGTTTTAAATGCGCAGCGGCCTTTGCGGTGCGGACGAGGTGTTCCAGGCATTCATAACGTTGCCATTCCTCTTCCTCTTTGGGCGTGAACAGTCCGTTCCGAGATTTCTCTAGCATGTTCGAAACCCAGGAGGCGAGGCGCGGGGATGGGCGCAGTTTTAAGATTTCTTCGGGCGCGGGAAGCGCGGTCAGCAGTTCCAAAATACCGGCTTCGCCGTCCAAGCCGGATTGAGCGTCTGAATTCAGTTTGCGGAGGCTATACAGGTCCTCTGGCAGGTTTGCCGTGATGGATTCCATCTGGGCGAAGTATAACAAGCGAAAGCGGAGTTGCGGGATTTTGAGCAGCAAGGCCGATTGCCAATCGGCCGCGGGTTGCCAACCCGCCCCACCGCGCGGCAGATGGTTTTGTTGTGGTGTGAGGTACAAGGTGACGACGCGTTAGAAGAGCTTGCCGGTGGTGTCTATTCGTTCGGCACCGATGTAGGGCTGGAGGGCTTCGGGGATGAGGACGGTTCCGTCGGGTTGCTGGTAGTTTTCGACGATGGCGACCCAGGTGCGGCCGATGGCTAGGCCGCTGCCATTTAGTGTGTGGACGAAGTCGGGTTTGGCTTTGCCGCTCTTGTATTTGATTTGGGCGCGGCGGGCTTGGAAGGCTTCGAAGTTGGAGCAAGAGGAGATTTCTTTGTAGGCCTGCTGGCCGGGGAGCCAGACTTCGATGTCGTAGGTTTTGGCGGAGCTGGCGCCCATGTCGCCGGTGCAGAGGAGCATGGTGCGGTAGGGGAGTCCGAGTTTTTCAAGGACGGTTTCGGCGTGGCGGGTGAGGTTCAGGTGCTCTGCGTTGCTGTTTTCGGGGAGGGTGAATTTGACCAGCTCCACCTTCTGAAACTGGTGCTGGCGGATGATGCCGCGGACGTCGCGGCCGTAGGAGCCGGCTTCGCTGCGGAAGCAGGGGGTGTAGGCGCAGAGCGAGATGGGCAGCTTTTCGGCGGGGAGGGTTTCGTCGCGGAAGAGGTTGGTCACCGGGACTTCGGCGGTGGGGGCGAGCCAGAGGTCGTGGCCTTCGCAGCGGAATAAATCTTCGGCGAATTTGGGGAGCTGGCCGGTGCCGTAGAGGCTGGCGGAGTTGATGAGGAACGGGGGCAGCACTTCAAGATAGCCATGCTCTTTGGTGTGGAGGTCGAGCATGAAGTTGATGAGGGCGCGCTCCAGGCGCGCGCCGAGGCCCCAATAGACGGCGAAGCGGGCTCCGGTGACTTTGGCGGCGCGCTCGAGGTCGAGGATGCCCAGGTCTTCGCCGATGTCCCAGTGCGCGTTGGGCGTGAATGAAAATTCAGTGGGCGTGCCCCAGCGGCGGACTTCGACGTTGTCGTGCTCGCTTTTGCCGGCGGGGACGTCGGGTTGGGGAATGTTAGGGATGCGGGCGAGCACGTCGCGGAATTCGAGGTCGATTTTGGAGACGGCCTCGTCGAGCGCAGCGCCTTTGTCGGCCATGGCGCGGATGGCGGCCTGGCGTTCGGAGGTGTCGACGCCGGACTGGCGCAGCTTGCCGATTTCGGCGGTGGCGAGGTTGCGCTCGGCTTTGAGCTGCTCGCTTTCGGTGACGATTTGGCGGCGGCGTTTGTCGAGTTCGCGGAAGGCTTCGGTGTCGAGGGTGAAGCCGCGCGCGGCCAGGCGGTCCCGAATGGAGTCGAGATGGTTGCGGAAGAAATTCAGGTCGTGCATGTGTTAGGAACGATCCGCGAGAGGAGTCCAGGGCAGGCCGTCGGCGGGGCCCAGATAATCGGCGCGCGGGCGGATGAGGCGGTTGTTGCGGTATTGCTCCAGGATGTGGGCGATCCAGCCGGACATGCGGCTGACGGCGAAGATGGGGGTGAAGAGATCAATGGGGATGCCGAGCGAGTAATACGTTGATGCGGAATAGAAGTCGACGTTGGCGTTGAGGTTTTTGAGTTCGCGGACGGTGGCTTCAACGCGCGCGGATTTTTCGTAGAGGTCGGAATGGCCGGTGCTTTTGCCCAGGTCTTCGCTCAGTTTTTTGAGATGGATGGCGCGCGGGTCGAGGACGTGATAGACGCGGTGGCCGAAGCCGGAAATTTTCTTTTTGGCGTCGAGGTCGGCTTTGGCCTGGGCGGCGGCGTCGTCGCTGGAGCTGGTTTTCAGCAGGAACTTGATGACGTCTTCGTTTGCGCCGCCGTGCAGCGGGCCTTTCAATGCGCCGATGGCAGACGTCACGGAGGAATAAATATCGGAAAGCGTGGCGGCGGTGACGCGGGCGGCGAAGGTGGAGGCGTTTAGTTCGTGGTCGGCGTGGAGGATGAGGGCGATGTCGAAGACATGCTCCATGACGCTGTCGGGTTTCTTGCCGGTGAGGGTGTAGAGGAAGTTGCCGGCGTAGCTGAGCGAGGGGTCGCCGGGGACGACGGGTTCGCCTTTGCGCAAACGGTTGTAAGAGGTGACGATGGTGGAGACGCGGGCCATCAGTTTCAGGGCTTTTTTGACGCTGGCGTCGATGGAGGTGTCGTGCTCCAGCGGGTCGTAGAGGCTGAGCATGGAGACGGCGGTGCGCAGCACGTCCATGGGAGAGACGCCTTGGGGGACGGACTTCAGGAAGGCGGTGACTTCGGGGGGAAGGTCGCGTTCGGCGACGAGTTCGGATTTGAGGAGGTCCAGATCGGCTTTGGAAGGCAGTTTGCCGTTCCAGAGCAGATAGATGACTTCTTCAAAGGTTGCGTTCTCGGCCAGGGTGTGGATGTTGTAGCCGAAATAACTGAGAACGCCTTTGTCTCCATCGATATAGCAGATTTTGGACGTTGTGGCGACAATGCCCTCGAGGCCGGCTCCAGTACTGGACATGAAAGTTATTTATATCTCCTGATTGATTTTATATAACTCAAAAATGAGGGGATGATATTTGGTCAAACGGGGCGGCGGGGAGATAATGTCAGATTGGTGAGCACGATCACACAACCCCTGATGGCCTCCAGCTACAAGCTTCCGGCAGGCGTGGATGCGGAGACGCTGGTACGGGCGTTTCGGCTGATGTATTTGTCGCGCAGCCTGGATGACCGCGAGGTTTTGCTGAAGCGGCAGAACAAGATTTTTTTCCAGATTAGCGGGGCCGGGCATGAGGCGATACAGATTGCGGCGGGGATGGTTTTGCGGCCGGGGTCGGATTGGGTGGTGCCTTATTACCGGGACCGGGCGCTGGCGCTGACGCTGGGCTTGACGCCGGAGGACATGCTGCTGCAGGCGCTGGGGGCGGGGCGCGATCCGAATTCGGGCGGGCGGCAGATGCCTTCGCACTGGACGTCGGCGAAGCTGAATATTCTGACGAATTCGTCGTCAACGGGGACGCAGTTTTTGCATGCGGCGGGGCTGGCGCAGGCGGGCGGGTATTTGAAGCCGGGCGGCGATGAAATTGCGCTGGCGTCTTCGGGCGAGGGCGCGACGAGCGAGGGCGAGTTCTGGGAATGCATGAACATTGCGTGCATTGAATGTTTGCCGCTGATTGCGCTGATTCAGGACAACGGGTATGCGATATCGGTTCCGGTGGAGCGGCAGACGGCGGGCGGCAATATTGCGCGGCTGCTGGAAGGGTTTCCGGGGCTGCTGCGGCTGGAAGTGGATGGGACGGATTTTCTGGCGTCTCTGCAGGCCATGCAGCAGGCGGCTGATTATTGCCGAACGGGGCGCGGGCCGGCTTTGATTCGGGCGTCGGTGATTCGGCCTTATTCGCATTCGTATTCGGAAGATGAGCGGACGTATAAGCCGAAGGCGGAGCGGGATGCCGAAGCGCTGCGCGATCCGCTGAAAGTGTTTCCGGACTTTTTGATTCGGGAAGGTTTTGCCGAGCGCGGCGAGCTGGAACGGATTATGCGCGGCATTGACCTGGAGATTGAAGAGCTTTCGCTGAAGCTGCTGAAGGAAGCTGCGCCGACGCCGGGTTCGTCGCTGCACTTTCTTTATTCGGACAAGGTGGACCCGTGCGCGGCTGAGCTGCAATCGCAGCCGGAGTTTCGCGGCGAGCCGCGCACCATGATTGACACGATTAATCACACGCTGGCGGAAGAGATGCGGCGGAACGAGCGCGTGCTGGTGTTTGGCGAGGATGTGGCCGATTGCAGCCGCGACCAGTATCTGGGCGAGCTGAAGGGCAAGGGCGGCGTGTTTAAAGCGACGGCGGGATTGCAGCGCGAGTTTGGCAGCAAGCGGTGCTTTAATTCGCCGCTGGCGGAGGCGAGCATTATCGGGCGGGCCATTGGCATGGCGGCGCGCGGGCTGAAGCCGGTGGTGGAGATTCAGTTTTTTGATTACATCTGGCCGGCGATGATGCAGCTTCGCGGGGAGATGGCGAATTTCCGCTGGCGGTCGAACAATGGGTTTTCGTGCCCGGTGGTGGTGCGGGTGCCGATTGGCGGGTATTTGACGGGCGGCGCGGTGTATCACAGCCAGTGCGGCGAAGTGACGTTCACGCATATACCGGGATTGCGGGTGGTTTTTCCTTCGAATGCTTTGGATGCGTGCGGGCTGCTGCGGACGGCGATTCGGAGCGATGATCCGGTTTTGTTTTTGGAGCACAAGAAGCTTTACCGCGAGCCTTACAACAGGGCTCCGCATCCGGGTGAGGATTTCACGGTGCCTTTTGGCAAGGCCAAGATCGTCAAAATGGGCCAGAATTTGACGATTGTGACGTATGGGGCGCTGGTGCAAAAATCGCTGCAGGCGGCTTTGCAGTTGGAGCAGAAGCATCACGGGATTTCGGTGGAAGTGATTGATTTAAGATGCTTGTCGCCTTATGATTGGCCGGCGATTGCGGCTTCGGTGAAGAAGACCAGCCGCGTGATGATTGCGCATGAGGACATGCTTTCTTGGGGGTATGGGGCGGAATTGGCCGCGCGGATTGCCAGTGAGTTGTTTGGGGATTTGGATGCCCCGGTGGGCCGGGTGGCGGCGCTGGATACCTGGGTGGCGTATAACCCGAATCTGGAGGATGAGATACTGCCGCAGGTGGAAAATTTGGTGGAAGAAGGCGGGCGGTTGTTGAGGTACTAGAGGATTGGGGTATAATTGCATCAGATGGACTGGCGGGTAGTGCCGCCAGCCCACTGATCAAGACTTAAAGATCAAGATCAATCTTTAGCTTGGTTCGTTTTCGTCTTAGGAGCAGAACTACTAAGACGATTATTAACGCGAGAAGATACATACTTCGTACCTCCTTTCTGCTTCGGTTGCCGACCCCGCTTTCCAGAGCGGGGTTTGCTGTTTTATGAAGCTCTGAATGCTTCCAGCACGACTACCGGGTCGAAGAGAACCTTAAAAGTTAAATCGCTGCACCTTATATTGGTGCCGTCTTGGCGCTTAAATCTCCGTAAAAGCTGATATCCTGAGAGTTCCATCTTGAAAATTGGTTTTGTAAGTCTTGGCTGTCCGAAGAACCTGGTTGATACCGAGGTGATGATGGGTCAGCTTGTCGCGTCGGGGCATGAATTGACGCCGCAGCCTTCGGACGCGGACGTGATTGTGGTCAACACTTGCAGCTTTATTGATCCGGCGAAGAAGGAATCTGTCGACACGATTCTGGAAATGGCGGAATACAAGAAGACCGGCAAGGCGCAGCGGCTGATTGTGGCCGGCTGCCTGGTGGAACGATTTCGCGGCGAGATTCAGCAGAACATGCCGGAAGTGGACGCGGTTCTGGGCACGAATGAGCTGGAAAAGATCACGGCTTTGTGCGAAGGCATGACGCCGAAAGAGATGGCTCCTGAGCCGTATCTATATCATGATTTGACGCAGCGGGTTTTCACGACTCCCAGGCATTCGGCGTACATCAAGATTGCCGAAGGGTGCGACCATCCTTGCTCGTTCTGCATTATTCCGCAGTTTCGCGGGGCGTTTCGCAGCCGGCGTTTTGAGAGCGTGATTAACGAAGCAACGCGCCTGTTTGCGATGGGCGTGCGCGAGATTAACTTGATTGGCCAGGACACCACTTGCTATGGCGAAGACCTGGGATTGAAAGACGGGCTGGCGATGCTGATGGCGCGGCTGGCGGAGATTCCGACGGACTTGCCGAAGTGGATTCGCAATTTGTATGCGTATCCGAACAAGGTGACGCAGAAGCTGCTGGACACGATGGCGCGGCATGAGGCGCTGGTGAAATATATCGACATGCCTTTGCAGCATGCCAGCGGGGCGACGCTGAAGCGCATGAAGCGCGGGGCGAATGGCGATATTTTTCTGAAGCTGCTGGAGCGGATTCGCGCGACGATTCCGGGCATTGCCATTCGCACCAGCATGATTGTCGGTTTTCCGGGTGAGACGGATGCGGAGTTTGAAGAGCTGTGCCAGTTTGTGGAAGCGGCGCAGTTTGACCGGCTGGGTGTGTTTTCTTATAGCGATGAGGAGACCAGCCAGAGTTTTCATCTGGAAAATAAAGTGGACAAGCGCACCATTTACCAGCGCAAGCGCAAGCTGATGGCGGCGCAGAGAAAGATTTCGCTGAAGCGCAACCGGCTGATGATTGGGCGCGAGTTTTCGGTGCTGGTGGAAGGGCCTTCGAAAGAAACGGATTTGCTTTGGGAGGCAAGGCTTTCGACGCAAGCGCCGGAGATTGACGGGGTGTGTTACATCAATGATTTTGGTGATTCAGAGCCACGCGTGGGTGAGATGCGGAGGCTGCGCGTGACGGAAGCGCATGATTATGATTTGGTGGGCGAACTGGTGGATGCCTCTGAATGCGCCTATGTTCCGGCGGCGAATCCGTTTCCGATTCTGGCGCAGGCTTATTGATTTATGCAGTGTCCTGTTTGCAAGAAGAGAGTCGCTTTCAAATCGGAGAATATGCCGTTCTGCAGTGACAGGTGCCGGATTATTGATCTAGGCGATTGGGCGTCGGAAAAGCATGTGATTTCCACGCCGGCGCACCGGAACGATTTTGAGGACGAACTGGAAGCGCTGGATTCAGCTCCATTCGAACCGCCGTCGGGCCTGATTCAGTGAGCCGGCTGGCCACGCTGATTTCCACCTGGTTTGGATGCGGGTACTTTCCGGTGGCGCCGGGGACGGTTGGTTCGCTGGCGGCGGTGCTGATGGCGGCTGCGGCGCATCAATATCTGGGTTCTGGACGAATCACGTTTCTGGCGGCGACGCTGGTGCTGCTGGGGCCGGCGATTTGGTCGGCGACGGAGACGGCGCGGCTGCTGAAGCGTGAAGATCCAGGGCTGGTTGTCGTGGATGAAGTGCTGGGCGTGTGGGTCACTTTGCTGGGCGCGACGGCGCTGAACTGGAAAGCGTTCACGGCCGCGTTTGTCTTGTTCCGAATCTTTGATATCTGGAAGCCGTGGCCGGTCCGGCGCTTGGAAGATTTGCCGGAAGGAACCGGAATTATTGCCGATGATTTGGCGGCTGGCGTCTACGCTGCGATTATGTTGTATATAGGTGGGTTGCTAAAACTTTACTGACGCATGCCGACGAAAACATCACAAGCCGAAAAGTCTTCCCGCCCGCTGATCTCGGAAGTGGAGCCATTTGCCGCCATTGCGGGAGGCGAACTGCAGATACGGGGAAAGAACCTGGCGGGCGAGGGGCGTCCGGCGGTTTACATGGGAAATCAGACGACGCACCTGGTGGTGGCCGGTGACGAGTTCATTGTGGCGCGCATTCCGGACTCCGCCGTTGTGGGCGAATTGCAGGTGGACAGCGGCGGAATCAGAAGCGATGCGTTCCCCACGCATCTGGGGATTCAGATTGCCGACAGCCTTCATCCGGTGGCCAACCCGGCGGTTGACAGCGAGGGCAACGTGTTCACCACGTTCAGCGGATCGCGCGGCCAGAAGTCGCCGGTTTCGCTTTACAAGGTGGACAGCAACTTTGCGTGCAAGCCTTTTGTCACGGACCTGATGAACCCGACCGGGCTGGCGTTTGACCACGATGGATTGCTGTATGTGTCGAGCCGGCATGACGGCGTGATTTACCAGATTACGCCGACCGGCAACATGTCGGTGTATGTGGAAGGCATGGGCGTGGCCACGGGGATTGCGTTTGACGAGGAAGAGAATCTGTACGTGGGCGACCGCAGCGGCACGGTTTTCAAGATCAGCCGGTCGCGACAGATTTATGTTTTTGCCACGCTGGAACCGTCGATTGCGGCGTATCATTTGGCGTTTGGGCCGGAAGGTTATTTGTACACCACCGGGCCAACGACATCCAGTTTTGATTGCGTGTACCGCATTTCGCGCGCGGGCGAGGTGGAGACGTTTTATCGCGGGCTGGGGCGTCCGCAAGGGCTGGCGTTTGATATCAATGGCAACTTGTATGTGGCTGGATCTTACAAGGGCCATCGCGGCGTGATTCGCATTGATGAGAAGCGCAAGGCAGAATATTTTCTGTCGGGGCAAGGGATTGTGGGGCTGGCATTTGCTCCCGGCAACGCGATGATTCTGGCCACGCATAATGCGCTGTTCCGGGTGGAGACGGGAATTGCCGGAAGACCGCTGGCTTAAACTGCCTGATAGTGTCTTCCATTAAGAACGCCGAAATTATCGCCATTGGCAGCGAACTTCTGACTCCGCAGCGCGTGGATACCAATTCGCTGATTGTGACCGAACATCTGAACGCATTGGGCGTGGAGGTGCTGTCGAAGCTGGTGATTGGCGACGACCGGGAGCGGCTGACGGAGGCGATTCGGACGGCTCTTGCGCGCGCGCACATCGTGGTTTTGATTGGCGGCCTTGGGCCGACCGAAGATGATGTCACGCGCGATGCGGCGGCGGCCGCGCTGGGGCGGAAGCTGTATTTGTCGACGGACCAGGAAGCGGTGCTGACGAAGCGGTTCCGGCAGATTAACCGGCCCATGGCGCAGAACAATCTTCGGCAGGCTTATTTGATTGAAGGCGCGGAAGCGATGCCGAATCCGAATGGCACGGCGCCGGGGCAGTTTGTTTCGACAGACCGGGGCGCGCTGGCTTTGCTGCCGGGTCCTCCGCGCGAATTGAAGCCGATGGTGGAACAGCAACTGGTGCCGCGTTTGAAGCCGGTGCTGCCTCCGCAGGTGATTCGCGTCAGGAGCTATCGGATTACGGGGATTGGCGAGTCGGATCTGGACACGCTGATTGCTCCGGTTTATTCGAAATACACGAATCCGGTGACGACGGTGCTGTCTTCGCCTGGGGATTTGTTTGTACATCTGCGGGCAAGATGCGACAGCGCGGAGGAGGCGGATGCGCTGCTGAGGGAGGTGGGCGATCCGATTGCCGAACTGCTGGGCGACCGGGTTTACAGCGACAAAACGGAAGACACGCTGGATTTGGTTGTGGGGCGAATGCTGCGCCAGCGCGGCGCGACTTTGGCGGTGGCGGAGAGCTGCACGGGCGGGATGTTGTCCACTCGATTGACGGATGCTCCAGGCGCTTCGGATTTTTTTGTTGCCGGTTATGTGACCTACACGGAAGAGCAGAAACAGCGGGTTTTGGGCGTGCCGGCGGGGTTAATTCAAGAGCATTCGGCGGTGAGTGAACAAGTGGCGGCGGCCATGGCGGAAGGGGCGCGCCAGGTGAGCGGGGCGACTTATGCGCTGTCGACGACGGGTTATGCGGGGCCTTCGGGCGGAACTGAGACCGATCCGGCAGGAACGGTTTATATCGGAATGGCGGGGCCGGCGGGAACGCGCGTGACGCGGGTTCGCTATGGCGGAGACCGCTACCGGACCAGAATGCTGGGCACGCAGGCGGCGCTGGATTTTTTGCGCAAGAGTTTGCTGGCGGCTCCGCACTAGACTAATAACAATGGCCGTTGCTTATCTGCAGCCGAAAGATTACGTTCTGAGCGTTCCCGAGAGCGCGCGCTCCACGGAGCCGGATGCGCTGGCGTACACGCGCTGGCTGGCGACGCATCATTACGAGAATTTTCAGGTGGTCAGCTTTCTGCTGCCGAAGCGGCTGCACCAGGATTTTTATAACGTTTATAGCTTCTGCCGCTGGGCGGATGATTTAGGCGATGAAATGGGCGACCGGCAGGAGAGTTTGCGCTTGCTGGCCTGGTGGCGCGGGGAACTGGAGGCCATGTACGCGGGGCAGGCTTCGCATCCGGTGTTTGTGGCGCTGAAGACGACGGTGGAGAAGTTTGGCATTCCGATGGAGCCTTTTAGCCGGCTGCTGCGCGCGTTTGTGCAGGATCAAACGGTCAGCCGTTATTCCAATATGGATGAGGTGTTTGCTTACTGCGTAAATTCGGCGAATCCGGTGGGCCATTTGGTGCTTTATCTGGGCGGCTATCGTGATGCTGAGCGGCAGCGTTTGTCCGATTACACCTGCACCGCTTTGCAGTTGGCGAACTTCTGGCAGGACGTGACGGTGGATTTGCAAAAAGACCGCGTCTACCTTCCGCTGGATCTTCTGGCGAAGCATCATTATTCCGTTGACGACTTGTTTGCGCTGCAATTCAATGAGCGGTTCCGGTCTGCCATGACCGAGGCTGTTTTGGTGGCTGACGATTTGTTTCAGAAGGGGCTGCCGCTGGTCAAGATGGTGGACAGGCGGTTATCGCTGGACCTGGATCTGTTCAGCCGCGGCGGCATGAAAGTTCTGGACAAGATTCGCGCTCAGAATTACGACGTTTTAGCACGGCGGCCGCATATTTCGAAAGCCGAGCGGGTGGGAGTGCTGCTGCGATGTCTGCTACGACTGCTGCCGGTGTAGGCGGCGGCGCGCGCCCGCGCCTGATTCGCCAGTCTTATGAGCATTGCCGGAAGATTGCCAAGGCGCGGGCGCAGAATTTTTACTATTCGTTTCTGCTGCTGGAGGAGCCGAAGCGCGATGCGATGTGCGCGGTTTATGCGTTCATGCGGCATTGCGATGATTTGAGCGATGATCCGGACGCGCGCGCCAACGGCCAGGCCGAGCAGCAGATTTCGCTGTGGCGGGTGGAACTGGACCGCGCGCTGAGCGGGCAAAAAGTGGATAACCCTTTATGGCCGGCATTTTGTGACACGGTGGACCGGTACCTGATTCCGCACCGCTTCTTTCACGAGATGATTGATGGCGTGATGACGGATATCCGGCCGCGCCCGATGGAGACTTACGAAGAGCTTTACGAATATTGCTACAAGGTGGCTTCGGTGGTGGGATTGACCATCATCCATATTTTTGGGTTTTCGTCGACGCGGGCTTTGCTGATGGCGGAGAAGTGCGGCGTGGCGTTTCAGATTACAAACATTTTGCGCGATGTGCGTGAGGACGCGGAGATGGGCCGGGTTTATCTTCCGAGCGAGGATTTGCGGCGGTTTGGGGTGACGGTGGCGCAGTTGACTTCGGGTGTGGAGAATGACCGGTTTCGTGCCCTGATGCAGTTTGAGGCGGCTCGGGCGCGGGCGTTTTATGAGGATTCGGCGGAATTGCTGAATTTGGTGGACCGGAAGAGCCGGCGGTCGCTGTGGGCGCTGCGGACGATTTATCAGCGGCTGCTGCGGAAGATTGAGCGGAAGAAGTATGCGGTGCTGAGCAAGCGGATTAATGTTTCGAAGGCTACGAAGGTGTCGATTTTGCTGGTGGCTTTTTTGCGCGGGTAGTTTGGTCTCAGAGATAGAAATTGCGTTACTTCACCAGCGACCTTCACCTGGGTCACAAAAACATCATCAAATACTGCAAACGTCCATTCGGTTCCGTGGAGGAGATGGACTCCATCATAATCAGTAATATCAATTCGACGGTCGGCCAGGATGATGAGTTGGTGATCGCCGGAGATGTGTGTTTGTCAAAGGATTTCGCGGTGCTGGAGGCGTACATGAGCCGGATCGTCTGCCGGAACCGGTTCCTGGTTTTGGGCAATCATGATGTTCTTCCTCCTGAGGAGTATTTGAAGCTGTTCGTCCGGTGCGGTGATGTCCTGCGCTTCCGGCCGCTCTTCACCCACGTCAACAGGTATGAAATCGTGATTTTTCACTATGCGATGCGCGTGTGGCCCAATTCTCACAAGGGGGCATGGCATCTTTACGGCCATTCCCACGGCAATCTGCCGGATGAGCCTAATTCACTGAGTTTTGATATCGGGGTTGACTGCCACAACTTCTTCCCGCTTTCGGAGAAGGAAGTCTATGATGTCATGAAGAGGACGAAGACTTCGCCACTGCTGAGCCGTTAGACAAACTCGGTCACGCGCGCTTCCAGTCTTCCAAGACTAGCCTTGACGTCGGTGAAATCCAGTGCTTGTGGCAGAGCTTGCACTGTTGGTATCTTCAGCCCATATGTTACATCGATCTACACCGTGACAGGGATTAAACATCAGCATTCACATCAAGAGTCTGATAAGCCCAAACATTAAGAATCCGCAATCAGAATTGAGGGGACCGCTCGCGTCTCCGGTAATCCAAAGACACGTACTCGAGCTGAGGCTCTGTTCCGTTCGAGTAAATGTGCGTAGATACTTCTATTCTCGTTGTTGGGAACAGCCACTGCCATCTGCGTACATCAAGCCTTCCGCCATGTTCCACAGGAACTGCGATTGGATTGCCGCACTTCTCAGTCAAGCTTTCTACGAATAGGCCCTGAGCGCCTTCCAGAACGAGATGCGAGGTGGCGGCATCTGTCGGGGGTGATGGCGGGTCGAAATACTGTTTGGCAGGCGTTATGAACCCTCGTGAAGGCCACCGTCTTCTGCAAAAGCAAAGGTCACCTCAAAATGTCGCTTGGATATCACGTAGTCCTTAAGGCCAAAAACCTTCCCATCTTCGCTTTCGTAATCGGTTGCCAACGGGAATGCCAGTTTCAACTGGGCCTTCCTCATCTCCCACTTGGCTTTAGTCCAACCGCCTGGGTCGACCGTCGGCGATGCCGAGGTCAGGGTGATAATTAGCAGGAAAGCGGCGAATAAGCGCATAGCGACTTGTTTTTACACACTTCGCGGAAAATTGGTCCGTTCCTTTAATCCGATCGCCCGATAATCGAAGGGAGCCGAAAAGGGGATTTATGACGTTATTGGATTGACTGACCTTATTCCAACGTGACGAGGCAGAATGGGAAAAGACACTCGAACTGGAGCAGCGCGGCCAAGGAATGGTTCGGCTTGTCCAACAGTTTGGGGACCGCCCGGACGCCGCCGCTCAACAGTTTGCACAAGAGCTTTTGGTCGATATAGAAAAGTGGAAGGCGATGTGCATGAGAGAGAGAATGGTAAACGCGATTCAAAACCCTCCGGCATTTGTCTGGGCCGCGTTTTACGGGGCTGTCATCGGCAACACCGACGTTGCCAAGATGCGCGCGATCATGTGCCTCAAGGGCTTTGGAGCGTCCGTCGACGAAGACAGCGGCTTGCGCCGTGCGAAGGTAGCCTCGTCCGTGCTTCGCTTTTTGTATCCGGAAAAATGGGGAGTGGTCGATTGGCGAACGCTCGGAATACGAAGCGCTCTGACGCGATACTGCGGCAACGTTGACCTAGCGATTGGATCTGCCCGCCGAGAGTTAGCATCTGACATGCGCGAGCTCTACGATTTAGTCAACGAAGACGCTGTCTGCGGCGAGGTGTTGGCCTACCGGCAGATGCGCACGGCGAAGCCCCTGTCACGCGCCGCGGACATTGAGATGGCGCTCTTCGGGCTTTCGATGAAAGTGTGACCGTTCCCGACCGTTTAAGAACGATTTTCGCCGTGGCGGACGTCGAGCCTCCCCAATTGGTACGATTTCGCGAGGCGGAGCTTCACTGGTATGAGGCTTCCGGCATCGGGAAGAAAGAATTTAAGATCAAGCGGTTCATGGACTAATCATGCCAGCCAGTCGCGGGAAAGAACAAGGTTTTGCCGTTTGTCTGCGGAACGAAGGCTATGCCGCCTCACTTGAGGTACGAAAGCTGTACGCCTTTTTGGATGACGCGGATGCGGAAGCAAATAGCCTGATTCGGGTGATCGACGAATCGGGTGACGATTATGCCTATCCGGCCCGCATGTTTCAGAAGCTAGTGCTGCCCGCTGAAATCCAGCGCACACTGCGTCTGGCATCGTAGCGGCGGTCGCGAGTGTTACTGCGCTTTGGGCCACATGGTGGAGATATTCATTTGAAATGGCTCTGCGCACAGAATTCCGTCCGCAGCCTCATGAATACCGCCTGCGTCGACCCAGAAGGTCTTTTGGCGGCGCGGGTCAATGATCCAGAGGTTCTCGACTCCGAACGTGAGGTAGTCTTCGATTTTTTCCTGCATGGAAGTCATGGAGTCGTCCGGTGAAAGGACTTCGACGCAGAGAAACGGCGGGCTGGTGAGGATCTGTTCACCCGGATCGCTGCGGACAACAGTGACATCCGGGACACGGAATCGGGTTGGATTCACTTGCACGCGCAACTCTGGCATCGCGACGTAGCCTAGCGGTTCCCAGTGGAGAATGCAATGAGCCAAAATCCACTTTTGTAAAAAGCTATGGTTCCATTCGCCCACATTGCGCTCCACAAGCTGGCCGTCGATGTATTCTTGATCGGGCCGATAGCTGGTTGCCAGGTATTCGCTTACGGAGACTAGCGCTGTCGTTGCCATCTGAATACTCCTCCTTCATTATTACGCAGAAGCCAGTTGGCGTTTGCGGAATTCGTCGAAGCCCACGGCGGCGATAATGACGACTCCGATGGTCACTTGCTGCCAATAGGGGTTGATGCCCAGCAGGTCGCTGCCGTTGGAGAGGAGGCCGATGATGAAGGCTCCGATCAGTGTTCCGATGACGCTGCCTTCCCCGCCCTGCAAGCTTCCGCCGCCGATGACGACAGCCGCGATGGCTTGGAGTTCGTAGCCTTGTCCGGCGGTGGGCTGGCCGGTCATCAGGCGCGAGGCTTCCACCATGCCGGCCAGACCCGCGAGGCCTCCGGCAATGAGATAGACGCTGGTGAGATGAAACTTGATGGGCACTCCGGCGTAGTAGGCGGCGGCCTGGTTGCTGCCGATGGCGAAGGAATAGCGGCCCAGCTTGGTGTTTTCGAGAATGAAGTGCATCAGCAGCGCGCAAACGGCCAGCACCCAAAGCGAGAACGGAATGCCGAGCAGGTTGCCGTCTCCCAGATAAGAGAATGAATCAGGAATTTCGTGAACGGGAAGGCCTTTGGAGATGACAAGAGCCAGGCCGCGGTAGGCTTCGAGGGTGCCCAGCGTCACGATGAACGGGCTGATGCGCAGGCGCGTGATCATGAGGCCGTTCAGCAGGCCGCAGAGCATGCCGCAGCCGATTCCAATGGCGATGGCGATGAAGGCGGGCTGGCCGGCTTTGATGGCCATAGTGCCGAACAAGCCGGAGATGGCGAGCATGGAGCCGACCGACAGATCAATGCCGCCGGTGATGATGACCAGCGTCATGCCGAGCGCCATGATGTTGATGACGGCGGTCTGGCGGGCGACGCTGGCCAGGTTGATGCCGGTGAGGAAATGCGGAGTCGCGATGGTGAGGCCGGCGGCCAGCGCGATGAGGGTGACGAAGGGCAGCAGGCGCTGCAAACGATGCATGTTTAGGTTTGCTCCAGCTTGGCGGCGCGGGGCGCGGCCAGGCGCATGATTTCTTCTTGGGTGGTGTTGCCGGGAAGTTCGCCGGTGAGGCGGCCGCCGCACATGACCAGAATGCGGTCGGCCACCTGAATGAGTTCGGGCAGTTCGGAGCTGACCATCAGCACGGCCGCGCCGGAGCGGGCCAGGCGGTCCATTTGCTCGAAGACTTCCTGTTTTGCGCCGATGTCGATGCCGCGCGTGGGCTCATCGAACATGAAGACGCGCGCGCCCCGGGCGACCCATTTGGCGATGACAATTTTTTGCTGGTTGCCGCCGCTGAGACGGCCGGCGTGCTGCGCGGTGTTGTGGCATTTGATGCGCAGGGATTGGCGGTAATCTTCGGCCAGCGCGTTTTCGGCCTTCTTGTTGATGACGCCGGCGCGGGAGACGCGTCCCAGGTCGGGCATGGTGACGTTGAAGGCGATGGGCAGTTTCAGAGCGAGGCCGTTTTGCTGGCGGTCTTCGGGAATGAGCGCGATGCCTGAGCCTACGGCCTGGCGCGGCGTTTGCGCGGTGACCGGCTTGCCGTCTATCTCGACGGTGCCTTGTTCGGGCGGATCAATGCCAAAGAGCACGCGGCAGAGTTCGGTGCGGCCTGCGCCCATGAGGCCAGCCAAGCCGACAATTTCGCCGGCGCGTATGTGGAACGATATGTCGCGCAGAATGCCGCGGAAAATGCTGTCGACCTTGAGCAGAATGTTGCCGGGCTGGGAGGGCTCGCGCTGATAAATGGAGGTGAGCTCGCGGCCCACCATGTGCTGGATGAGCTGGTCGCGAGAAAGAGATTTCATGGGGCTGGTGTGGGCGGTTGCGCCGTCGCGCAGCACGGTGACGCGGTCGCCAATGGAGCGAAGCTCTTCCAGGCGATGGGTGATGTAAATGACGCCGACTTTGCGTTCGCACAACTGGCGGACCAGGCGGAAAACTTCTTTGGTCTCGGATTCGGAGAGCGAAGACGTGGGCTCATCGAAGATGAGAAGGCTGGTGCCTTGCGCCATGGCGCGGCAAATTTCGACGAGCTGGCGGCCGGCGGGACTGAGGCGGGCGACTTTCCAATTTGGATCCAAGCGGAAGCCGAGATCCTGGATGACGCGATAGGCCCTTTCGACGATGGAGCGGCGCTGAATCCAGCCGATTTTGGAGGCGTTTTCGCGGCCCAGGAAGATGTTTTCGGCCACGGTGAGGTGCGGGGCGAGCAGCGATTCCTGATGCACCATGGCGATGCCGTTGGCGGAAGCTTCGGCGGGGTTGGCGAAGTTGACGGGCTGGCCGCGAAAGAGCATTTCGCCCGCGTCGCGCTGCTGAAGGCCAGCGACAATCTTCATCAGCGTGGACTTGCCAGCGCCGTTTTCGCCCATCAAAAGATGGACTTCTCCTTCGCTGACTTCCAGATCACCTTTGCGGAGAGCGCGGACGCCGCCAAAACTCTTTTCAATGCCTTTCAGCGAAAGCAACACCAGAAGTGAGTTTATTACATTGCGCCATTGCGGGCGGCGTGGAAGGCGCGGAATTGGGCCGCGCCGGCACGGCCCATGCAGCGGTCGAGCATGGCGGGCGAGGCGGTTCGGAGGTCGGCCATGACGAGGGCGTCGAGCGCGTTGGAGAAGTTTGGATCGACGTTGAAGCCGAGCAATTTTCCGCCGATTTTCAGGTATTGGCGGATGAGCACGGGCAGGCCTTTGCCGTCGCGCTCCAGGTCTTGAATGGAGGAAGAAAGCTCTTCCACGTTCATCAGGAGATGGGTGAGGTCTTGGACGTGCTTTGGAATGAACTTGGAGCCGCGGAAGCCGCGGCGAGGCTTGATCCAGCCGGCCATGTTTTCGGCAATGTGGCCGTTCAGGAAGTTAACGATGAGGGTCCGTGAGAGGGCCTGATAATCGCTGCTGATGCTGACCGCGCCAAAGAGCACGGGGCAATCGGGATTGCGCTGGGCCACGGCGGCGATGCCTTTCCAGAGCAGAAGCAGCGGAGCGTAGTGCTTCTGATATTCGCGGCGGATGAAGGAACGGCCGAGCTCGATGGCGGGGCCGATGTGATTGAAGAAGTTCGGGTCGTAATGGAAGAGCGTGCTGGTGTAGAGGCCCTTGATGCCGCGCTGTGCGAGGACTTGCGGCGTAGTGACGAGGCGGTACGCGCCGGCGACGCGCTGGTCGCGATTGCTCCAGAGGAACATGTGCTGATAGTAAGAATCGAATTCGTCGAGGTCGAGGCTGTTGCCGGTGCCTTCGCCGATTTCGCGATAGGTTTCTTCGCGGCTGCGGCCAATCTCCTGAAGGATCTGCGGGATTTCGGAGGCGTTTGCCAGGAAGACTTTGAAGTCGTCATTGGAGGCGAGCAGATGAGCGGCGTCGAGCGAGGCGACTTCCGCGGCGGCGGATTGGATGGGCACGGGCTGCGGCTGGAGTGTGGCCGGTTTGGGAGAGGTTACCTGCGAACGGTTGTGAAGAAGGTAAGTGCGGGCGCGCAGATAGCCGGTGGCGGATTCGGCATCAGGATAGCTGTTCAGGACACTCGCCGGAATGGGCGTTCCAATGGAGACACCAATGACGCGCTTGCGTTTCTTGACCAGTTCGCGCGCCAGGTTCAGCGTTCGGAGGCGGGGATGAATGGTGCCCAGCATGTGGAAGGGAATGCTGTTGGCGCCTTTGAAGAAGAGGGGCAGCGTGGGGCAGCCGATTTTGCGCGCCAAACGGGCGGCGGAGGTGTTCCACTTGGGATCGGCCACGGCGCGCTCAGACCAGTTGAAGTGGGCGACTTCACCGGCGGGAAACATGACCAGAAGCCCGCCTTTGCGCAGGCATTCGATGCTGGCGCGCAGGCTGCGGCCGTTTTCGTGGGCGTTGGCTTCCTCAAAAGGATTGACGAAGATAACGCGTTCGTGTAGGGCGGGCGTGGACGCGAGGAGGGTGTTGGCGACAATGCGGTAATCGGGACGGATTCTTTCGAGCAGCGTCACCAGAATGAAACCTTCGAGCAGGCCGAAGGGATGGTTTGCCACGACAACGCATGCGCCGGTCTTGGGGATGCGGTCAATGTCTCCGTCGTCCACTTTGTAGCTGATGTCGAGATGGCGGAGCATGTCGGCGGTAAACTGCTCGGCCGTGGCGGTTTGCGGATCGGACAGGCGGTAGCTGCGGCATAGGGTGTCAGGGAGAAAATGGCGCAGCAGAACCGGCTCGATAGGCCGGATGAGAGAGCTAAAAGGAGACGGAAGCAACGCGCTTGGCGTGACATCAAAAGGTAACAGCCCTGTCTGCATAGCAGCAGGATCGCTGAAAAACGTTAAAGACTGATTAACGATGGATGACGATATGGACAGCTAGTTGTGCTTATGCGAGAACTTACGGGCGATATCGGGCCAGAACTCCTTTAAAACGTTGGAGGCCATGTCTACTCCCAGCTGCATACCGAGACTGGAGGCGGCGTCGGAGGCGTCGCGGCTGTTGGGGTAATAGGATTCGGAGATGGCAACCGCGACCGAGTTGCCGACCAGTTCGGAATAGTTGACCTGAACCTTTTTGTTGTCGCCGTAGGTGACAAAGATCTGACCGCAAGCATAGCCGAGACGACTGAGACCTCCGCCGGTGCCTTTGCGGAAGTAGCGCGGATCTTGATGAAGGAGCGTGGGGAAGACGCCTTCTGTCATGTAGTCGCCGATGACGAAGCCGGCATAAGAAGTGATGAAGTAGCGGCCGTAGCCTTCAGCACCCTGGCCGAAGGAACGGTCAGCATTGGTGAGCTGCGATTCGCCCGCAAAGGCGGCGGCTAAGACGACGGTGCCCCGGTCGAAGGCGTCTTGCGCGGCGATCTTGAACTTTTCTTTGGGGGTGAGGGGTTCGTAGTTCTGAAGGGTGGGCGAGGTTCGAAAATTGGGGACAATGCCGAAAATGCGCTTGGCTTCGGCGGGCTGGGGTTGAGTGGATGGGTCAGAGGGAGTCTGACTTTGTAAGAGGGTTGGAGAGAGGAGCAGGGCGAGAACGGTCAGACTTCTCATGCCCCTTAGATGCGTGAGGCGGGGATTTGGTGCGCCCAGAGTGATTCGAACACCCGACCTTCTGGTTCGTAGCCAGACGCTCTATCCAGCTGAGCTATGGGCGCAACGACTATGAGTATAGCAGGGTCTTGACTTGGGCGACAGCGGCGGCGAGGGAGGAATAGGTGAGGCGGTGGATGGGGATTTGGGCGAGCCATTCGAGGAAGGCGGCGATGGCGGGCTGGGTGTGTTCGATCCAGAAGCCGGATTCGTTGAGGGCGACGAGGGCGTCGAAGGTGGGGACGGGGTCTAGGGTGGTGGCGGTGGCAGCGGAGTCGTAGTTGACGAAGAGGAGGCGGGTGGCGGGGACCAGGGGCGAGGTGCCGTTCAGGTTGGATGGCAGGAAGCGCGGACGGTCGAGGTCGGGGAAGAGAGGCCAGGAGCCTTCGCGCAGGGACAGGGCGAATGGCATGCCAGCGATGTGGAAGTCGGGGGTGAGGCAGGCGGAATCGTCGCCGAGGCAGAGGAGGTCACCTTGCTGCTGGAGGGCGGCGCACAAGGTGGACTTGCCGGAGAAGCTGGGTCCGGCCAGGATGGCGGCGGAGTGGGATGTGCCGACGGCTCCGGCGTGGAGGATGGCGGTGAAGGTCTGGCTGGGTTGGGCTAGGCGGGTCAACTCTTGGAGCAGGCGGGCGCGGGCGGCAGTGACGAGGGACTCGGTGGCGAGGTGGGTACCGTCGAGGTAGAGGAGGGTGGCGTGGGGGGTTTGGCGGAGGTGGAAGGTGTGGGCTTGGGGGTCGGTAGAGCGGGGTAGGTCGCCCAGGCGGGGCAGTATCTCGTTCGCCAAGTCTTCGCCATCCATCTGGATTTGGAAGACGGTTTGGCCGATTTTTATTTTGATTTTTTGACCGGGTGAAAGAATTTTTTCGATGTCGGCGCGGGCTTGGGAGAGCGGGATGCCGAAGTGGGCGGCGTAGAGTTCGGCTAGGTCGGGAAGGTTCTGATTTTGCCAGATCCAGGCGGCGGTGGGATTAAAAAGGATAAGACCTTCCGAGTCTGAAGGCGTTGCGACAAGGCTGTCGGTGCCAGGGACTCGGAAGGTCCAGTAATTACTATTCAAAAGAACAGTTTGACTTAGCGGCTTGCGGCGGAACGAGCAGCCGGCGTCGGGCCAGGGCCGTGACCGCTGGCGGCCTGTGCTTTCTTGGACAGGGCGAGGACAGTGAAGGGAGCTACGTAGGCCGAGAACTTTCCGAGCTTCTTGAGCGCTTCGCGGCGATCATTCATCTCGGGAGCTTCAACTGTAGAATTTTCGGTCTGCATGAGTTCTTTTTCGTTGTTCATAGTTTGGGTCCTTTTTAATTATACCTTACTTCTTGCGACGGCGGAGAGCCATCAGGCCGAAACCGACCAAGCCGAGACCAGCGGGGATCATGGTGGCGGGTTCGGGAACTGCCGGGGACGAACTGGTCGCGCCGGGAGCGGTACCGGCAGCGAAGGTGAAGGTGAAGTCGTAGGCGTAGTTCAGTGTCGCGCCGTTGATGCCAGTGAGGGTAGCGGACTCAGACACGTTGTAAGTACCTGGGCCGTAGGGGCCGACGAGGCCAACACCCACGCCGTCAGCGAACAGTTCGGCGGAAGCAGTGGCACCAGTGGCAACGACGAGGGGAACGTTTTCCGTGTAGGTTCCGTTCCAGTTAGCGGCACCCGCATCGTAGATGCTGGCGAGCAGATCAACGGTGATGGTGTCGGTTGTGGTGGACGCAGCGGTACCAGCGTAAGACACGGTCGGGTCGAAGTTGATAAAGGTCCCGCCGTTGGAGCTAACACCGACGCTGTAGGTGGTAGCGGTTGAGTACGCATCGCTGCCGACCAGGACACCATTGCTGGTGCTGCCGGATTGGCTATTGCCGATGCCATAAGTGACAGGGGTTGGGGTGCAGCTTCCGTTGACACAGACTCCGTTGATGGCCACGGTAGCGGAAACGCCCAGTAAGGGTAGCGCGACTGCCACTGCGGCAGCGCGGAGAAGAGTGGAGGAGAGCAAGTTCATAGTTTGGTAGACCTCGTTGCCTTTCGGTTCTTAAAAAGAATAACAGGAGTAAGGTCGATTTAACAGGCCTAAGGGTACTGCAAGACATAGAAAGTGCGTGTCTTACGGTCAGACGGGGAGAAAAAGGGCGCGGCAAAAGCGTCGAGACGAGTCTCGACGCGGCAAACAAGAGTGTTTGCGCCACGAGGCGGAAGAAAGCTAGAGCTAGGTTAATAGAAGAATATTAGTCAAATTGGGTTCGTTTGGCAAAATCACTTTTTTTCTGGAGGCGGAGGAGGCGGTCGAGGGTGCGGTTGTATTGGCGGTCGTAGCGGGTTTCGTAGCGGCTGATGATTTCGAGAGAGCGGGATTGGTCGCAAAGGGCGCGGAAGGCAGTTGAGGCGCGGGCGGCGGGGTCGTGGTCTTCGGAATTTTCGGTTTGATTGCGGATTTCTTTATTAATGGTGGAGCTTTCCAGAGCCCAGGCGCGGAGTTGACGCCAGCGGGCGACGGCGAGGGTCTGGACGAGGCCGTCTTCGGTGCTGGTGCGGGGCTGGAATTCGTCGCGGAGTTCAGCGAGGAGAAAGTCGAAACGGTCTTTGGATTCGCCGTCAAGAAGGATGTTTTGGGCGAGAAGGCCGTGGCGCAGGCTATTTTGCGAGGAGATGGCGCGACCTTCGGGACTCGACGGTCCGCAGGATTTGAGCGCGTTGAGACGATTTGCCTCGATTTGACGATCGGAAGACATTAAAAAAAAGGCTCCTTGTAAGGAAATTAATTGCCGGGAACGATTTTAGTTTGGGGGTTGGGGTGTGCAGGAATTTTTTGGGAGTGGGGTTAAGGGTTTTGTTTTGTAGCAGATAAAAATTATTGGTTTTTGGGAATGAGGAAAAAAGTTGATGGGCTAGACGTGGACGTCAGCCGACGGGCCTGGAGGCCTATCTTATAAAAAAAGGGGCCAAAGAAAGGGGCGGTCACGGATTTGGGAAATTTTTTGTTTATTGGCAGAAGTGGTTTGGTTTGAGGTGGTTGGGGGGAATTGAGGGGGTGATTGGGAGGGTGAATTGAGCGCGGGTGGATGGTACTCAATGGTTGTCATGACGTTTGAGGACGACCCGGAGCGGCCGGAATTCAGCAAAAAAGAGCCAAAGACGAGCGATTTGGTGACGTTTGTGCGGGAGCGGCTGGGAATAGAGCCGGATGAGCAGCAGGTGAAGATTTTGAGTTCGACGGCGAAGCGGGGGATTTTGAATTGCAGCCGGCAATGGGGCAAGTCGACGGTGGCGGCGGCAAAAGCGGTACATCGGGCGTACACGGAAAAAGGCAAGACGGTGCTGGTGGCGAGTCCGACGGAACGGCAGTCCGGGGAATTTTTGAGGAAGGCGGCCTGGATGGTGCGGAAGCTGGGGATTCGGCCACGGGGCGATGGAGATAACGCATGCTCACTGGCGTTTCCGAACGGGTCGCGGATAGTGGGGCTGCCTGGGACGGAGGGCACGGTGCGCGGATTTTCGGCGGTGTCGCTGCTGCTGATTGATGAGGCGGCGCGGGTGCAGGATGCGATGTACAAGGCGCTGCGGCCGATGCTAGCGGTGGGGGATGGGGATTTGTGGCTGATGAGCACGCCGAAGGGCAAGCGGGGATTTTTTTATGAGACGTGGGCGCATGGCGGGGACCGGTGGGAGCGGATCAGCGTGAAGGCGACGGAGTGCGGGCGGATTCGGGCGGAATTTTTGGAGGAAGAGCTGGCGGAACTGGGTGAGATGTCGTTTCGGCAGGAGTATTTGTGCGAGTTTGTGGATAGAGGGGCTGGGGTGTTTGACCGGGATTTGGTGGAAAGGGCTTTGGATGAGGAAATTCAGCCTTTCCGGTGGTGAGGATGGGGCTGTGCGGAATTATGGTATTCGTTTCACCTGCAGTGCGCCCCGCGAATCATGAAATGAGTACTGGAGATAGTTTGCGGTTCCCTTGATGCGGTCGGTAAAGACGGCAAGAATCTTGTAGTCAGGCAGTCTGGCGGAGAAGGTGACCAAGCCCTGATGGATTCCCAGAGTGAATAATGCGTTGCCTAGTGATTGAGTGGGCGGTGTGCCGTGGTGAGGTCCATGAGGACCGGAATTTGAAATGCGATTTGAGTAGCTGTGCCAGTCTCCGGTTAGTTCCTGAGCGTTGGTGTGTACCCGATGGGCTTCGGCTGGATCAGTGAGATCCGCTACAGCAGTGAGGCTGACCATGATGGGCAAGGTGACTAGCGGACGGGCGGGATGCGGAACGACGCCGCCCGGTGTTGACGGTGATCCGAAAAGAGCGCGGGCCTCGAACAAGGCAACCATGGGGTTTTCCGCGAGGTAGAGAACTTCAAAGGCCGGAGACAAGGCGCTGCCAGGTGAGAAGCGACTGGGCGTGGTTCGGGTGTGCGACGCAGATAGAGCAACTGGCAGAAATCTTGGATCGACCGCACGGTACCATGTTCCGCGAAGCGGAGTTGAGCCGAGGGACTGCGAGAGAGCTGCCTTCACGTGATGCCGACGTAAAGAATTGCATGAAAGAGATTTCTTACAGCTTCGAGATCGCCCGCCCGGATGCGTTCTTCGGGTGTGTCGCCGCCCAGTAATTGGTGCGGCGTTATCAACCAATCATCACCGTAGGGCAGAAGATTTTGGATCTCAGTTCGCAAGGCTTGGACTTGCTGGGCTTGATTATTTAGCGGGTTTCCAGCGGCCATATGGCTAAGGATAACTTAATTGTCTGGCGGGAAGATAGCGCGGGTCCGAGAGGGATCTCCGCCCCAAAGGGCGGAAAAGAGGAATTATGTTTTATGTTGGGCTGGATTTGGGACAGCGGCGGGATTACTCGGCGATTGTCGTTGTTGAACGACGCGAGGAGCGGCGGGCGTTTTTGAATCCGCGGTTCGAGGCGCTGCATGTTCGGCATGTGGAGCGGGTTCCGTTGGGGACGCCGTATGCGCAAGTTGTGGCTCGGGTGCGCGCGATTGTGCGGCATCCGGAGCTGGCGGGGCAGTGCTCGCTGGCGGTGGATGGGACGGGTGTGGGCACACCGGTTGTGGAGATGCTGCGCGCGGCTCAGCTTGGATGCGAGATGACGGCGGTGACGATCACCGGCGGCGAGCGGCAGCACAATTATTCCTCGGCTGGCGGCGCGACTTGGAGCGTGCCGAAGCAGGATTTGCTTGCGGGAGTGCAGGTGCTGCTGGAGCGGGGTGAGTTAAGGATTGCGAAGAGGATGAAGGAGGTTGGGGCTTTGGTGAAGGAGTTAGTGGACGTGCGGGTGAAGACTGGGGATCAGGGGCGGGTAAAGGTTGGGGCGGATGGGTGCGGCGAGCATGATGATTTGGTAATTGCTTTGGCGCTGGCTTGCTGGAGTTTCAAGAGAGCGAAGAGTATGCATGGAGTTAGGAGGCTGCCGGGAATATGAGTGTTGATGGATATTTAGGGCCGAACCGGCCGAAGGCTGGTCAGCCAAAGGCTGGTGAGGATGGCGTTGTGATGGCGGAAGGGCCTTGGCTGGTTGGGCGGGGTCCGGATGGAGTTTGTTATCGGGAGTCCGTGCAGCAGATGATTGAGGATCTGAAGTATCCGGAAGCGGCGCGGCGGCGACGGCTGGAGAATTGCGGCGGGGATGAGGTTTATGACGGTGTGGAGGATTATGATCCGGTTTTGGCTTGGCACTGCCGGCTGTAGTTTATGGGCGAAACTTAGCTGGATGTGCTGGGATTACCGAAGGAGGTTTTGGTAGAAGTCGCGCCGGGTGAGGAGGCGGAGGAGTTGGGGCCAGGAGGAGGGGGATTTGAGGATGACAGGCAGGAGACGGAGGCGACGGCTGAAGAGCGTCATCAGCAGGTAGGTGGGATCGAAGAGGGCGAGTTTTGGGTGGCGGTTCAGGAACTGGCGACGCCTGTGACGCAGACGGAGGAAGAAGGGGAGGGTTGCGGGGATGGGCGGCGGGATGGGGAAGCCGAGGACTTGGTTGGCGTGATGGAGATGGAGGATGAGGGTTGCGGATTGGCCGTTTTGGGCGTAGGTTTGGGCGAGGGCGTGCCAGTCGATTTGATCGCCGAAGCGGGCTTGGAGCTGGACGAGATCGAGAAGAGCGCGAAGGGGCGGGAAGATGCGGTCTGGATAGGGGTGGGCGAGTTGGGAGTGGAGGATGAGGTGGTTGACGAGGTCGGTGGGTGAGGGGATGAGGAAGGTTGCGCCGTTACAGGTGAGAGGCTGGGCGCGGGCGAGGAGGGCGGCGGGAGTCAGTAGGCGATTGTGGCCGCCGATAACGAGCTGGTGGTGGATTTCGAAGCTGGGCGAGCCGGGGCGGCGGATGGCGGGGTGGTGATGGCGGAATTGCAGGAAGATTGCGGATTCGCTTTGGTAATAGCCGTTTTGGTAAAGATGGGCCGCAGCGCGGGGGATTTGATCGGCGGGAAGGAGGAGGTCGACGTCGAGGAGATAGCGGGCGGCTGGGTTGGGATAGACGGAGGTTAATAGATAAGCGAGGCCTTTGAGGGCTACTGGGTAGATGTCGATTTGGTTGAGGAGCTGGCAGGCGTGGACGGCTTCGGCGAGGATGGCCTGGTTGCGTTCGGCGTTGAGGGATTCGGCGACGGTGAGAACATCGAGGATTTCCGCAGGGAGTGTCGACGATAGTCTTTCCGACGCGAGATGATGGTGGAGTGCTGGAAGAATGCCTTCCGCTGACGCTTGCTGAACTATTCTGTGCCATGAACCCTCTCCCCAACCTTCCAGCGCTGAACTGTCGGCCGGTACCAGATGACGGAGGAGAATGTTGAGCATTACACAACTTGCTTGTTGCCGATTAGTCGCTTTTTCGCCGGTACCGAAGGAAAGGCTATTGGATTGGAGCTTTTCACGTGGTCGAGCAGTGCACTTTGCTTATTCGCAGTGAGTCGATCTCTGCGTGCAACATCATCCTGACAACGTCTTTCATTTTGATGGTCGCTTGCCAGCCTAGCTCCAACTTCGCTTTTGAAGGATCAACACTTATTCGAGCGACGTCGGTGGGACGCTTTAGTTCTTCGCTGATGACCACATGATCCACCCAGTTGAGGTCGGCGGTTGAGAACGCAATCTGGACGAAGTCGAGGAGGGACCTAGTTTCCCCGGTGGCAATTATGTAATCGTCAGGAGTTGAATTCTGAAGTATTCTGACCGCTGCGTCCATGTACTCAGATGCCCAGCCCCAGTCGCGTTCGGCACTCACATTTCCCAGATTCAACTTTTCTTTGCTCCCCAAAGAAATTCGCGCGACGGCATTCACAATCTTGCGGGTCACGAAGCGCGGCGGACGAATTGGGGATTCGTGGTTGGAAAGTATGCCGGTACACACGAACATTCCGTAAGCCTTTCTGTAAGTGCTGCTGGTCCAATAAGCGGCTGCTTTTGCTATCGCGTAAGGACTGGAGGGGCTTAGCGGAGTGCGTTCATCTGCTGTCAATCCATTTGTCTCGCCAAAGGTTTCAACCGATCCTGCGTTGAAAACCTTGGCGTCCATGCCAGAGAGCCGGAGGCCTTCCAGCAGATTTAATGTCCCGAGTGCGATCCCTTCAATTGTTTCCAGGGGCCGCTGGAAAGAAAGACCGACGGAAGTCTGGCCTGCAAGATTGTACACATAGCCGGGACGAACCTGAGCAAGGACGTCTTCAACGGCTTTCGGGTCAAGCGGATTGAGGGAGAGCATACGGACATGGTCAAAGATCCCCAACTGCTTGAGGTTTTCAAGCGACGAGGTTTGCACGTTTCGAGATGTGCCACATACTTCATAGCCTAGGCTAAGCAGGTGTTTTGCGAGATATGCTCCGTCTTGTCCTGAGATTCCGCAGATGAGAGCGACTTTATTCATCGATTTAGTGGGCGCAGCGGTTCGGCGAGACAGTATTTCATCAGGCCAGGATGGGCGCATTTGCCTGCTGCGTGGCGCGATAACGCTCAGCCAGCAGTTGTTCATCTTGCGCCAATTGCAAGTCGTGGTCCACCATCATTTGGACCAGCTGCCGGAAGCTTGTTCTAGGCCTCCAGCCGAAGGCCGAGCGTGCTTTCGATGAATCCCCCATTAGATAATCTACCTCCGTAGGACGGAAATACATGGGATCAATTTCGACGTATTCCTTCCAGTCTAGGCCTACGTGCGCGAAAGCTTCATCGAGGAACTGGCGAACCGAGTATGCTTCGCCAGTGGCGACAACAAAGTCTCCTGGTTCCGAGTGCTGCAGCATCATCCACATAGCTTCGACGTAATCTCCAGCGAAGCCCCAATCCCGACGGGCATCAAGATTGCCCATATATAGCTTTTTCTGTATTCCCGTCTTGATGCGCCCAACCGCACGAGTGATTTTTCTGGTGACAAATGTTTCGCCCCGGCGAGGTGATTCATGATTGAACAGTATTCCGTTTGAGATGAACAGACCGTATGCTTCCCGATAATTGAGCGAATACCAGTGTGCCGCCACCTTAGATACAGCGTAAGGGCTGCGAGGGTAGAACTGTGTTTCCTCATTTTGCGGCGGTTTGGCCGCGCCGAACATCTCCGACGATCCGGCTTGGTAGAAACGCACTTCTCGCCCGGTTCGCTGGATGTGATCGCGCATGCAGTCGAGCAATCGCAGCGCGCCCGTTGCCGTGGCGTCGGCCGTATATTCAGGACCGTCGAAGGAGACCCTTACGTGCGACTGTGCGGCAAGGTTGTATATCTCGTCTGGCTGGGCAACTTCTAGAATCCTTCTAAGCCCCGTGGAATCACACAAATCGCCATAATGCAACACGAGACGACTTCCGGCTTCGTGGGGATCAGCGCAGATGTGGGCGATCCGGCCGTTATTCGGGCTTGAACTCCTGCGAGTTACGCCGTGGACGATGTACCCCTTGGAAAGTAAAAGTTCAGTTAAGTATGAACCGTCCTGGCCGGTGGTACCGGTGATTAAGGCAGATTTAGGCAATTTTGCTCCCTGTTATTGAAGTTGTATACATTTCGTTGGTTTTTCGAAGATCTGATTGTCTTGTTAGAAGCGTGAGAGGAAGTCGGCGGTTGATGCAGTTGCCTTATCCCATGTGAAGCCAGCTGATCGTGCTAGGCCTGCGGAGCGAAGCTGCTTCTGATATCCGGCGTCTGTCAGCACGGATATGATTGCTTCGGCCATGCTGCCGACGTCGAGCGGGTTTATTGGCGCTGCGTCGTCGCCTACTACTTCAGGCAATGAGGTCGTATTGCTTACGATGCATGGCGTTCCGCACGCCATGGCCTCCAGCGGTGGCAGCCCGAATCCTTCGGAGAGGGATGGGAATATGAAGGCACCGGCGGAGGCAAGGAGTGGCGGGAGATCTTGGTCGCTCACGCGGCCAATGAGCCGCGTCCTTGGTGGCAGAGTTGCCTGAAGACCGGACTCTTTAGAAAGGTCGCCCGCGATGATTAGTTCCGCCTCTTTCGGAACACTATCCTGGGCGCGCGACCAGGCTTCAATCATGCGAACCAGGTTCTTGCGCGGAGATGTTGAGCCTAACGTGAGCAGGTAGCCCGGACCAAGCTTGAATCTTGACCGAAAAAGTTCGATTTCTTTTTCGGAGTGGACTCTAAAACGGTCATGGTCGACTCCGAGGGGAATGGCGACGACGGACTTCTCCGAGCATTTGAATTCTTCCAATATGCAATTTTTGGAAAACTCCGAGTCGGTGAGTATACCTTGACTCTGCTGCACGAGCCTTGATATGAGCCACCGGTAGTACTTAAAGGTTTTGGGGTTGATGGCTGGATCAAGCTGAGTCAGGTCATGAATCGTCGAGACTTGCCGACGCACCTTGCGGATGACGGGCCCAGTATTGGCTGGATTCCAGAGCAGGTGGTTCCCTGCGAGCTGCGGCAGGAGCATTTGTTCCCAAAGATGACTTTTGCTGCCCCGAAGTGACTCAGGTGGTTTCAGGAGCCGCGCGCCAGGAAGGCCAGGCAGAAGCTGCGTTAGGTACCTTTGCACTCCGCTTAGAGAGTAGGTTAGACATCGAGCATTTATGCAGAGCATGGCGATTTGAGAGAATTCGTCTGGAGGAGCCGTGTGGATCGAATTCTAGCCGACGGTGATCTTGTCGATAAACACGGCTTGTTTTCGCAGAGTAGCGATGTGCGCGAGATAGCGCATAAAAAGCTCATACCTGTTGGGGCCGAGGATCTTGAGACATACACGAAGGATGATGTGGATTACCTTAACACGAGGATCAACGGGATTGATACCGACCGGGGCTGGACTTGGGTTGCTGACTTTGCCAGCCAGCAGACCGCGTCGTTTCGCAAAACGAGCAAACTCGCCCTCAGCTTCGAACGGATTCTGTCCAGAGAATTTGTCTTGGCGTTCTGCATAGATTCTTCGAGCCAGACTGGTGATTAGCGTTCCGTCAGTTAATCTGTCGAATCCGTAGGGTATTTCGTCAGTGCGCTTTGACTTATTGGAGACCACTGTAGTTCGGTATTCTTGGAATAGCTCGGCGAGATCAAGGCGGTCCAACAAGGTAAATCTGTCAGTGTACTTAGATATCGTTTGAGGATCGTTCAGCAAAACCCCGCTGAAATGGTAGAAACAGAGCTTGTCTTGGCCGTTGACGAAATATTGATTATTGACCTTGCTAAGTGTTCGATCATGCAGATTCCAGTAAGCCATGTTGCAGCCGGGGTGGCGCAAAATTGCAATATCTTGGAACAGGCCAGGGACCAAATTTATCCACTTTTGGTCCACGAACAGGCCTGTTCTCGGCTCACTAAAGCCGCATTCGAGACAACGTGACTCCCACCAGTCGAGCAGCCTTGAAGTCTCGGTACACCGCTTGACGCCAATGAATCCGAGGTTGTAAGTGCCGCCAGAGAGAAAATCTTGTTCGTTTGGCCGCTTCCCGTCGCTGACTGGCGAGGTGATATGGGGTGTTAGTACGGCTGCCGAGTTGACAAGGGCCGAAAACACGGGCGTTAGCGGTTGGTACACAAAAATATCGGGGTCAAGATAAAGAAGATATTCAAGATCGTAGGTTTTGATCAGATATTTCAGGAATGTTGGTTTAACGTTCGTGTTCAGTTCGAGGATGTCGTATTTCATCGCATTGCCGGACAGGTCTTCGAGGCCTATTTCCGTCAACAAGATAGCGGTGAAGTCTTCCTGCCTAAGCGGTTCAATTACGTCGTAAGACAAGTTCGCCACCACCAGAACGAAGAATCGATGCGTCGGGTGCTGTTTGAGGTAGGATGTCGATAAGGTCTTTGCGAAGGGTAGATAGTTTGGCGAAACGATGGTGCAGGCACCGAACTTAAGTTCTTGTTGGCTGTTCGAATCTGTCATTTTCTGTAATTTCTTTAAAGGATCTCTTAGGATGTTTGTTTCTGGAACGAATCAGAAGGGGCGAATATAGCTATGCTCGACGAAACAAAACGGGCATTGATCGGCGCATACTTGGCAGAGAATGGGTTGTTTCTGACTATTGAGAGGATATTGGCTGCCCCGTATCGCCGGATTAAAAACCGCGCACTTGAGCGCAAGTTGAAGACGACGGGTCTCAGTTTAGGTAATCAGCCTAAGCTTTTCGGCCTTTCGCACATTCGGCTTGGTGTAAACTTTTCCGCTGGCAACGGATTGTGGTTAGAGGCTGTTACCTTTTTTGCCGGGGTCAATTATGACCCGGATCTGATAATCGGCAATAACGTGAATTTTAGTGATCAGGTGCATGTTGCCTGCACCAACGCAGTTCACATTGGTGACGGTGTTCTTTGTGGCAGCCACGTTGTCATCTCTGACCATAGCCACGGGATTTACAGTGGCGACCAGCAGAGTTCCCCTCTAACATCACCAAACCATCGCCCTTTATCCAGCGATAAATCAGTAACGGTGGGTTCAAACGTTTGGATTGGGGACGGAGCAGCAATTCTAGCTGGATCGTCGATTGGCCAAGGATCAATAATTGGAGCGCACGCAGTGGTGAATAGCACGCTTCCCGATTTCTGCGTTGCCGTAGGGAGCCCAGCGCGGGTTATCCGATTATGGAACCCTTCAACAGGAGTTTGGGAGAAGTCTGGCTCATGACTTTTCTGAGGCCGTGATTCCTGCTTGCCTTATAGGAGTCGGACTTTCTCCCGGATCCATGGGATTCGGCCAATGGTCTGGGAAACAAACTGTCTCTCTGGCGAACTCAGGATGAACGTGTAGCAAGTTATGAGCCAGGTGAGCAGACAGCCAACACAAAGATTTATTCTTGCGATGGCAGACCCGCATAGGGGCCATACAAACATCAGGATCAGTGTTGCGGGAATGAATGACACGATAGGCAAACCGATGCTGTTCGATATGAACACCGATCTCTTAAATCGGATAGCGTTTGTGCGCGGCATATTGTAAAGCAGGTGTCCCGCGACGCCTACCAGAGCACCTATGAGCGTTCCCACTGCGACCCCCGTGGCGCCGAATTGCTTCCCGAGGATCAGGCTAAACGCCAGGTTGACTACCCCCTCCAGCATCGCGGTCATTAGAGCCATCCGTTGTTGAGCGGCAGCTATGAGGAGAGTTGCGTATGGATTGAAGAGGAGCCTAATCATCGACGCGATCCCCAGAACCTGCAGGATGGGCGTCGCCTGAGTGCTGTAGGCTTGGCCCACCCATATTTCCGTCAGAGGGCGGGCAAGCACAGCCAAGGGTAGAGTAACAATAGCCAGCAGCGCGGTACTGTATCGCGTTGAATAAAGTAGCAGCTGACCCATTGAATCCGGCCCTGCTGAGGCGTTGACTTTGGCACCTTCAGGAATTAGGGTTTGTAGCAAAGCCTGTTGAAATCCAATTATGCAATTGATTAGGCCGGAGACCATCGCGTACGCCGCAACATTTCGGAAATCGAGCCAGGCTACGAGCGTGGTATCGAGGCCGCTGACGAACAGCATTGCAATGGTCCAGACCGACAGACCAGCGCAGTAGTGGCCGACTTCTTTTGCCACACGCCCGCTAAAAGCCGAAAACGACAGTCTTATTCCATCGAGCTTGAAGAACGCGACAGATTGCAAGCCCGCTTGCAGCACATTCGCAGTGGCATAGAGCGTAGCGATCTGCACGATGGAGCCTCCGTGGAGCACAGATATTAGAACTGCCGGCACCAGCAGTATTCGAGTAGAAAAGACGCATGCGGCCGGAACGATATTGCGCTGAAGTCCGAAAAAAACACCCGAGAAAGCGGAAGTGGACATAACTAGCGCATTGGATAAACCGATTAGCAGCACGGCACTTCTGGCGTCTGGCAGGAGCAGCGATGGGACTCTCGGGAAGAGATTGCCTAGATTCAATGCAAATCCTATGGTAATTAGGCTGCCAAGAAGTGAGAGACACGCCAACATGGCCGTTGACGTGCTGACGACCCGGTTCCGCTCTTCGAGGTCTTGTAATTCAGTTGTGTGCGCGACATAGCGACCTACTGCCGTCGAAATCCCGAGGTTCAGCATCATCACGTAGCCGCCCATTTGCAGGGCTAGCGCCCAAACGCTGTAGGCATCCGTGTCAAGCGACTTGGCTAAAACGGGCGGAAGGAATACAGCGATTAGCGCCCCCGCCAGGCCGCTAGCGACGTTTGCGGTCGCGTTTTTAAGCAGTAGTGCCGCTTTAATTTTCATGCGATTCAGTTGGATGTGACTTGGCTATTCGGCGGAGGTACTGCGCGTATTCAGCCTTGCCAAGTCTGTCTGCTTGAGCAAGCAATTGCTCACGATTAATAAGGCCTTCCTCATACGCGATTTCTTCGAGGCAACCGATCTTGAGGCCGGTGCGAAGCTCGATTGTCTCGATGAAGTTGCCGGCCTGGAGCAAGGATTGGTAGGTGCCAGTGTCGAGCCAGGCGACGCCGCGGCGGAGCTGCGAGACGCGGAGCTTCCCCATTTTCAGGTAGACGTTGTTGATGTCGGTGATTTCCAGTTCGCCGCGCCAGGAAGGCTTGATCTGCTTGGCGATTTCGGTGATCTGGCTGTCGTAGAAATAGAGACCGACGACGGCGTAGTTGGACTTGGGGGATTTCGGTTTCTCCTCCAAGGACAGGACCTTGCCGTCGGCGTCGAACTCGGCGACTCCATATCGTTCCGGATCGCTAACCCAGTAACCGAAGATGGTCGCTCCCTCGGTGGAGGAAGCGGCTTCCTGGAGCATATGGGTGAGGCCCTGGCTGTGGAACAGATTGTCGCCGAGGATAAGACAGGCAGGACCGCCGTCGAGGAATTTCTCACCGATAATGAAGGCTTGGGCCAAGCCTTCGGGTTTTGGCTGAACGGCATATTCAAGACGGATGCCGAACTTGGAGCCGTCTCCGAGCAGGCGTTCGTAATGAGGAAGGTCAGCCGGCGTTGAGATGATGAGCACTTCCCGGATTCCCGCCAGCATCAGCGTGGAAAGCGGGTAATAGATCATCGGTTTGTCATAGACCGGGAGAAGCTGTTTGCTGATTGCGAGAGTGATGGGATAGAGACGGGTGCCGCTGCCTCCGGCGAGTATGATTCCCTTCAATTGCTGGGTCCTGAAAGTGTAGTTAATGCCTCGCGAGTGGCGTAATTCTGGCGATAGTAGTCGAGATAGCTGCCTGTGCGAACGGCTTCGATCCAGGCATCATTGGAGCGGTACCAAGAAATGGTGTCGAGGAGGCCTTTCTCGAAGTCAACGATGGGTTCCCAGCCGGTTTCGCGGGAGATTTTTTCGCTGGTCAAGGCGTAGCGGCGATCATGGCCGGGGCGGTCCTTCACCCATTCGATGAGCGATTCGGACTGGCCGGTAGCTTTCAAAATACGCTGCACGACCTCAATGTTCGGCAGGGAGCGCGAACCTCCGATGTTGTAGACCTCGCCGGCGCGGCCCTTTTGCAGAACGCTGAGGATGGCGCGGCAGTGATCATCAACGTAAAGCCAGTCACGAATCTGCTGGCCATCGCCGTAGACGGGCAAGCGCCTTCCGGCGAGAGCGTTGGAGATCATGAGCGGGATCAGCTTTTCGGGAAACTGATAGGGACCGTAGTTGTTAGAGGCGCGCGTCACAACCACCGGCATTTTGTAAGTGGTGAAGTAAGAGAGCGCGAGGAGGTCGCTGCCGGCCTTGGAGGCAGAATAGGGGCTGCTGGTGCGCAGAGGGAAGTTCTCATCGGCGTCAAGCGGATCTTCAATGCTGCCGTAGACCTCATCGGTGGAAACGTGGATGAAACGCGGGACCTTGAGTTCGCGGGCGGCTTCCAAGAGCGTGAAGGTGCCGCGCAGGTTGGTTTCAAAGACGGGAGCGGGCGATAAGATGCTTCGGTCCACGTGCGATTCGGCGGCAAAATGAACAATGGCGTCCGGCTTGGTGTCAGCCACCAGTTCGCGGACAAACGCGGCGTCGCAGATATCACCGTAGGCAAAAGAGTACAGCGGCGAATCCGCCACGGGCGTGAGGTTGTTCAAGTTCCCCGCGTAAGTCAGTTTGTCGAGATTGACAACCGATGCGATTCCAGAAGAGACAATGTTGCGGACGAAGGCCGATCCAATAAAACCGGCTCCTCCAGTTACTATGAGTTTCATTTGTGTTGGAGCTCCCAATCGTAGGCGACCTGAGGGTCGTTATAGGCGATACGGCCTTCGTCGGCCGGGTTGTAGCAGTGGTCCGTCATGTAGACAAGCAGAGACGGCTCAAGACCGATGACCTTATATCCATGACCCACTCCTGGCGGGATCAGGATTTGCCAGGGGCGGAGTTTGCCGACATACATGGTGTTTTTCTTGCCAAAGGTTTTTGAGTCGGCGCGGAAGTCGACAAGGACCACCTGGAGGAGGCCGGCTACCGGAGTCCAGCAATCGGTCTGGTGAAGATGGTAGTGGAAGGCCTTGATGGTTCCGGGGTAGCTTAAGGCGGCGGAGATCTGGGTTGTTTCGGCGGGGAAATTGGCGGCCAGATCTTTGCCTAGGCGCTGGATTTCGAGGAAGTAGCCTCGGTCATCGGGCCAAAGGTCGACGCGCTTGATTTGCACGCCATCAATCAGTTCGGCGGAAGCGGGGTTCAGGATGATTGAACCGATTCCGGGCGAAGGGTCAGGAGGCAACGTCAGCGACAAGTCGCCGAGTTGAGCGAATGGTTGAGTTTGGAGAGAGAGCATAGTTGGTTATTTTGAGTCAGGCGCGGGCCACGTGAGAGGAGTGAGCACCGTCTTTTTCCAATTGGGCTATTTGGGAGGAATGAGTTGTGAAAATGAGGTCGGGCCGCAGATCAGCGAGGATGCTTTCGGGGGTTTGAGAATCACACACGATGACGGCATCTGAAAAGACGAGCGAGGCGAGGAGATAAGCACGGCCATGCTGATCCTGGCTGGATGGCGCTCCAGCCTGCATGAGGGCCAAGTCGCTTTGAACCGCCACGAGGAGGCGGTCACAACCGGCTCTTGCCTGTTCCAGCACGGAAAGATCTTGAGCAGACATTCGGCTAAAGGCTCCAAAAATGAAACCGACCTTGAGGCCCATGCGACGCCACATTTGCGCCCGCTCTCTGGTTTCGGCGAGCCGCAAGATTTTGTCGTTTGCCACCAGGGCTGACTGGTGTTCAATTTCCTGGACGATTTCCGAACGCTCCACGATGGCGGTTCCAACCTTGCCGACGACAATGCCAGCAGCGACGTTAGCAATACGCACCGCGTCTTCGACGGGCGCGCCCGCTCCCAGAGCGGCTGCCAGCGAGGCGGCGACAGTATCGCCGGCACCAGAGACATCGAACACTTCACGCGCCAGTGCCGGCAGTGCCAATGTCTGGCTGCCGCGAGAGACCAGCAGCATGCCGTCCGCGCCGCGTGTCACCAGAATATTTTCCGCGCCGGTCTGCTCCAGGAGTTTGGCGGCCGCAGCGGCGTGATCGGCAGGTGCTCCCAACACCAATCCGGTTGCCTCTCCCAGTTCTTTGAGGTTCGGCTTAATGATAGTGGCGTTCCGGTAGCGCAGGAAATTGGTTCCTTTCGGATCCACGACGACGCGCTTTCCCTGCTGCCTGGCGATGCGGATAAATTCAGAGGCGAAGTGTCCCGCAAGCATGCCCTTGGAGTAATCCGACAGGACGACGACGGCACAATCGGCAATTCCGTTTTCGAATGCTGCGAGCAGGTTTTGAAAGCTTTCCCGAGAGATGGCGTGGCTGGTTTCATTGTCAGCACGAAGGAGCTGCTGGCCATTGGCGACATAGCGAACCTTCACAGGAGTTTTTCGGCCCGGTTCGGCGACGAGATGGGTCTCGGATTTTGGGACAGCGCGCAGGAGTGAGTGGACTTCCTGCCCGGTGGCGTCGTCGCCGATGACCGAGAAGACACGGATGGAACAACCGAGCGCACCCAGATTCCGGACCACGTTTCCCATGCCGCCGAGCATGGATTGCTGAGACTCGACGCGCAGCACGGGAATGGGAGCTTCGGGCGAGATGCGCTGGACGTCACCGTAGATAAAGTGATCGAGCATGAGATCGCCGACACAGGCGATCACGGCTGAATCCAAACGTTCGACCAAGGGGATTAGGTGGCGGTCTCTGCTCATGCTAGCCCCAGTTGCTCTTCAATTTCGGCACAAAGTATGTGGCCCAGGAGTATGTGCATCTCCTGAACGCGGGCAGTTTCTTTTGACGGCACGATTATCAAGGGGTCGGCGATGGTTTTCAACTTGCCGCCGTCGCCGCCCGTGAATGCGGCGGCCGTCATGCCCCGCTGTTTCGCTGTTTCGAGAGCAGCGATCACGTTGCGGCTGTTACCGGAAGTGGAGATTCCGAGAGCGACGTCGCCGGGCTGGCCGAATGCCTCGATTTGGCGGGAAAAGATGCGGTCAAAGCCAAGGTCGTTGCCGCATGCGGTGAGCACGGAGGAATCAGTGGTTAGAGCCATTCCAGGAAGCGCTTTGCGGTCTTTGATAAAGCGGATGGATAACTCGGTTGCGATGTGCTGCGCGTCGGCGGCGCTGCCGCCGTTGCCGAAGAAATAGATGCGCTTTCCGGATGCGAGGGCAACAGCAGCGAGGCTGCAGAGGCGCTGCATTGGCGCCTGGCAGGACGATGCGGTACGAAGCGCGAGTTCCCGATGTTCTTCGATGGAGGACTCGAAAATGCTTAATGTGGTTGTCATTGCGAAATGGTAGGGAGGTTTAGCTGGCGAACAAGAAGCGCCGAGATGAGCCTCGACGAGCCAGACACAAGTGTGCGCACCACGAAAATGCGCTAGCCTGCTTTTGCGATTACCTTCTTGTGCTCGACTTCCAGCTTGACGCCGGATGTGCGCAGCAGGTTGTGGATGTTGTGCCTAAAGACAGCCTTGTCAAAACGCTGGGCGTGGGCGCGAAGGACGGAGGGCGCCCAGGATCGGCTCTCGAGTTCCACGATGCCGTCTGCCATGCTGGCGGCGGTTTGTTCGGCGAAAAGCACGCCGGTTACGTTTTCGACGATGGTTTCCAATGCTCCGCCCGCGCGGAAGGCAACTGTGGGCACGCCGGCCGCAGCGAGTTCGAGCGGGACCATGCCAAAGTCTTCTTCACCGGGAAACAAAAGGGCTTTGGACTTGGCGACGATGCCTTCCACCTCAGCGTCGGTGCGTCTTCCGAGGAAAGAGATTGTCGGCCCGGCGATCGATTCGAGGCGTTTTCGGTCCGTGCCATCTCCGACGATGACCAGACGGCGTTTTAATAAATTGCAAGCTTCCACCGCGATATCCAGGCGCTTGTAAGAGACCAGACGGGAAAGGATGAGGTAATACTCACCTGGCTGGCTGGAGACCTGAAAGCGGCCTACATCTATGGGAGGGTTGATGACCACTGCATCACGCTTATAGACTTCCCAAATCCGTTCGGCGACGGTGACGGAGTTGGCCACGAACTGATCGGGCTGCCTTGCTGCATTTACGTCCCAGGCGCGAAGACCTTTGAGAAGGATGGGCAGCGCGGCACGCTGCGCGAAACCCAGTTTCTCCCGCTTGACGTAATCTTTGTAGCGCCAGACCCAGCGCATGGGCGTGTGGCAGTAGCAGATGTGCGTTCCGCCAAGCGGGGTCTGGACGCCTTTGGCATAGCTGGAGGAACTGCTAATGACGGCATCATAGTTACTGAGGTCGAGGGCCGAAACGCCGAAAGGATAAAGCGGGAAATAGAGGCGGTGCATCTTCCGCATGGCGGGGAGATGCTGCATCCACGACGTCTTGACACCCGCCTTTGCCAGGCTTGGAGGCAAGAGTTCCGGGAATGCGACAGTGGCAAAAGCGTCGGCATTGGGAAGACATTCAAACAGTTCTTCGGCAACGCGCTCGGCTCCTCCCTGCTGGGTGAAGTAATCGTGCACCAGCGCAATACGTGACATTTAATTTTTTCCTGTTTTGGGTGAGCCCTTTAGGCTACATTGCGCCGGAGCCTTTGAAGACTGCCGGAATGGTGCGGAGGAGAATGGTGAAATCCAGACCGAGCGACCAGCGGTCAATGTAGTGGAAGTCGAGTTCCATCCATTTTTCAAATTTGACGTCGCTGCGACCGCTGACCTGCCAGAGGCCAGTAATGCCGGGGCGGGCACGGAAGCGGCGCATCAGATAGGCTTCGCTGAAGAGTGAAACGTCTCTGACGCTCATTGGACGAGGGCCGACCAGTGACATGGTGCCGTTCAGGACATTCCAGAGCTGGGGCAGTTCGTCGATGGAGGTTTTGCGAAGAAAACGACCGAGCGGGGTGATGCGGGGGTCGTTGCGCATTTTGAAGATTGGTCCGTTGGCTTCGTTCTCGTGCTCCAATGCGCGCAGCAGGTGCTCGGCATTGCTGACCATGGTGCGGAACTTATACATCTTGAACTTTCTGCGGCGATAGCCGTAGCGTTCCTGGACGAAGAGCGCTCCCCCCTCGCTGGTTGCCTTTACGAGCAGGCCAATCAGCAGCAGAAGGGGCGACAGGAGGATCAACGCGGATCCGGCAGCGACAATGTCAAATAGTCGCTTGGCGACGTGGGGCAGAGCTGAACTCTTGTCTTCGACGTCGCTGAAGCTGGCGGAAAGATCCTGCTCGGTCTGGCCAGGGAAGAAGGCATTGAAGACGACATCGACGCCCACGCGTTCGCAAGCCACGGAGGTCTTGTGAATTGCCTCATAACAGGAACGGACCGGAATGGCGATTACCACCGCATCCACTACGTGTTTGAGGAATATGCTATCGAGCTGATCGACATGGCCGAGGTAGTTTGAAACGATTTCGGGATGTGTTTCCACGGGGCCGTGAACATCTATGAAGCCGGCTACTGTTAAGGTTCGGTGGTGCTTCGTCCGTATCTCACGCCAAGCTTTGCGGGCCATGGGGCCGGTGCCGAGGATGAGAACATTGGAGCGGTGCCAATTCATTCCGCCCGCGAGCACTTGAGTTAGCAGAATTCTGCCGCTTACCAGGACGATAGAAGCGACCCAGAAGCAGGGTATCAACGGGATCGCTGGCGTGCGCACCTGCGCAACATACATAATGAATGCCAGAACAAGAGAAATGATGGTTGCACCGCGAACTATGAGGCCGAAGCTGGCGAGGAGGCTTGGAGGCTCGCAGCCTGTATCCAGCCTTCTAAAGCATGGACGCCATGCCGTTATAAACACGATGCCAAGGATGGTGTTGCTGAGGGTTATTCTTGCAAACAGAAAGTCGTGCACACCTTGGGGCATACGTCCCAGGTTCTCGGACACTATAAGCATTAGTCCGGTGGCAAAAGCAACAACTGCCTCCATGAATGAGGCGATCTTTTGAATATGTTTGGGCGTCATGTGTGGTTTGATCCTAGCGGTGCTGTGCGGTAGATTGATTGCATGCTGTCATCGGAGGTGAATTTTCAATTGAAATAAGCGAGCCGGGTCTCTCTTCGGTCAGGCTCATGACGCTGCTGAATACCATGTCTGGCGTGATTTCCCGCATACAGAAGTGGCCAGCACACTCCTCCGGGAGGGCGCGACCGTCGTAACAAGGACGACATGCGAGATTTTCGCCGCCCCAATGACAGATTATGTCTTCGCGGTTGGGAAGGAATTCTCTGGGGGATGTTGGCCCGAAGAGGGCGACGATTGGTGTTTGTGTTAGACCCGCCATGTGCAGGACCCCGGTGTCATGTGTCACGCAGACGTTCAAGCTGGCGATTAGTTCAATGGACTCGACAAGTGAGAGGGACCCCATCCTATCAACTACTGGAAGGCGCTCGAAGGTGGGAAGCGTCCAGCGATCTGACTGCGCACCCATCAGGAAGACATCGAAGCCGTTTTTGATCAGGAGTTTCGTGAGTGCCAGGTAATTATCGAGCGGCCAGCGCCGCAGCGGGCTGTCGTTCAGGAGGTTTTTCGCGCCACCTGGCACGATGCCCACGCGCCTTGTTTGCTGGCTACGGGCTTGGAGTCCTGGCAAGGGTAGGGGTTGTATCCGCTGGGTTATGGGGCCGTCCAGGCCAAGCAAGAGTCTTGTGAATTCGTCGGTCTTGGCCCTGCCGCGAATGACGTCGTTCATGCGGTCCTCTTTTTTGAGGATGACTCGACGGCGGGACCGGACTGGCAGCCCGATGAGCCGGTAGCGCGGATCGTATTTCAGGACGGCATAGGTGTCGAACGTCACTCCAGCGATTAGGCCCCAGATGCGGAATAATTCCGAGAGGCGAGTCCAGAGGGTGCCGCGAAAAAGCTTTTTTTCGTTAACCGGGATGATTTTGTCAATGAAGTTATAACGGGCGAGGATTGGCGCAACCATTTCGCCGCAGATCCACCAGATTTCGCCGCCTCTGTCCTTCTTGAGACGTTCGACGGCTGGGATTGTCATGATGACATCCCCTATGGCATTCAATTTGATGATTAGGTGTCGGCTCATCTAGAGACTAGTGCCGCCCAAGTGAGACTCTCATGGATTTAGGGCGCTGGTTGGCTTGCACGTCGAACTGGTGGAGATAACCTCGAAGGATTGCTTCGCGTTTCGATTGTCTTTTGTGATCTCGCCGGAGTGGAGCGAATTGCCACAGATCTCGAAATGGGCGGAGGTACCCGCGTTCTTGCCGAGCGCAGCGACTCGAATAGCGTGGAAAAATCCCGTGAGATCGTTGTTACTGATCTCATATCGATTGCTGTGATTGTAGTCCGAGTTCTTGACGTCTATCCCCACGGCGTTCTGATTCTGTTTAACGCTTGATGTAATCTTATTCGAGTCGATCACACTCGTGGCTCCGAACGACTGGAGGGATACTGCGGGCTTTTCAAGAGCCTGGCCGAAAATCAAAGAATTGCCGGATATCACAACGCGCCCTGTGTTATTCGAGTCAAAGGCGATTGTAGAGTTGTAGAGGTGGTTACCAACGAACTCTATCAGCGCAGCTGGGCCGCTGGCATCGTCGACAGTGCATGCCTTGGCTGGGTCTTCACATTTAAAAACATTGTTCGCGATTAGTATCTCTTTGTTGTCGAGCGTCCGTGCGGAATTGTATATCCTGAGGATCGGTTCGCTCGCATCCGGCTGTGTGAAGTTGTTGTTCCTGAAAATGATCCGAGAGTTGAAGAAAAAAGTTGATCCGCACCCGTTTCTCGCATTTCGGCAGGTGTTTCCTTCAGCAAGTGCGCCCTGCGTGCCTTCGAAGTCAATGCCAACATCTCCGACATCCGAGACTGAATTGGCCGAGACTGTTATGTCTTTTCCCATACTGCCCCAGATCCCGCCTTGCCCGCTTCCTGATACACGGTTGTGGCTGAACGTGATCGCCATAGCCCATCTTGGATTATCTGGCTGTCCGTCCCTGGTATGGTCCGAGTCTCCGCCCCAGTACATCAGCCCATGCAGGTAGCCATGTATTTCATTGTTCGAAACTGTTGCGTTTTCGATATATCTGAACTCGCCGCACGATCCTCTCTCGGATTGCGCGCTGATGCATTGATTGTTTTCAAAAACCACATTTCGAACGAGCGTGGCAGGTGTAATCGCGTGGTAGTCGAGCCTGCGGCTCGTGACTAGAAGCTGGATGTCCTGAGCTTGGCATCTTAATACATTAATATTCCGTGCACGGGTAATTGAAATTGCGAACTGTTCCTTGTTCGCTATTTGTTTGTTATACGAAAATGAGAGACGCCTGAAGGTTATGTCCCTTCTTTCTGATTTGGCGGAGCCCGTCACACTGAAGACAGTACCGGTCGCGCCTGGCGCAAGATCCGAATTATAGGAATTTCCTTCAATTGTTGAACCCGAGGGCAGGTCTAGGCTGTCCAAGATGCAGGTTCTATCTGGAATACGTGCAGATTTTGTTGATCGGATAGACGCGAGAACAGCTTCATTGTCGATCGAGTGCCCGTCGCACTTTGCGCCCCAATCTAGAATGCTGTCTAGCTTGGCGTCCTGCTCGTGGCTGAGACCGATGGCCGCCGTTGGGAGGATTATGAATGCAGCAACCAGGGTCAAGCAGGCGGGCGAATGCAATGGCACGCCTTACGTCCGTACTAGCCTATCTGTTTGCGGGAGCGCTACTTGCCGATTCATTGAAAAGCTGACTTTCATCCACTGCGCTCTCTTTTTTTCTTCTTCCAAGGCATACAGTCCTATGCCGGCAATGCACCAGTAGATCGCCATCACGGGGATAAGGAGGAACGCACCATCTATGGAGCAGACTATGGAATAAGTTACTAGTGAGACCAAGCATACGCGTGCGAGGCTGCATCCCTGGATCACCTTCCAATTTCTAATTAGCGTTATTATTGGGCTCCAAAGCCAGAGGCAAAAGGCGGGAAGCGCTAGAAGGCCGAGTTGCTGGGTAAAAGAGTTGTAGGTCATTTCTCCTATCGAGGTGAATGCGTCCATACTGAAGACTACTGGAGTCCACGAGTTGGACTCAACAATCCGGCCACCAAGTGAAGCGTCGAAAATAAAGCTGGCGTCGCGGCCGATGAGTCTCATTCCAAGGTAGAAGATGCCGAGGCCGAGGATCGCGAAAGTAGGAGAATAAAATATAGCAGCGCTGCGTTTACGGAAAATGAGTTGCCATGCAAATGCCCAAACCATTAATCCGAACCATGCAGTTCGGGAAAGTGTCAAAAATGTGCTCACGAGAAGCACGAGAGTTTGCAGTTTGTTGGGTCGAAGAAGGAGGAATATGGGTCCGATGAGACACATGCACACGCCAAAAATATTTCCGTTCCCATAGGTGGAAATTAGCTTAATAAATGGACCGCGATCATTTTCTTTTAGATCCTGCTTACCTACATCGTCTACATTCACTGTTAGGTAAGGTACTTCCAAGGGAACCTTGGCGAAATTACGGGATATAAAATCAGCCACGCCAAAACTGCAGACCAAGAAAATTATAGTTCTAAATCTGCGACCGTGGACCAGGAGAGTTGAGTGCAGAAGTTTGGGAAGGATCAGGAGGCAAAGAGCAGGAATTACGATCACGTTTGAGAGCAACGATACGGTCCACGCGACGTTTCCCGGTGGGAAGAAAATCAGCTTAACGCCACACAGGGCCGCCAACGGAAGAGTACACAGAAAAACTGAGAATATCGTTTTTGTCGGACGCGAGGGAACACGCAGAAATGCTACAGCGGATGCTATACCCAAGAAGATGTACGAGAATGTTATGGGCAGCGATCCAAGCTTTACGCCTCCTTTGGGAAAGGCAATCAGCAGCGTAAGCAGTATGAACCCCGTAGTGGTTCCCGCTGTTAATTTCAAAGAGTGTTTCATTGATTAGTTACTTATGGATTGGGAGACTCTGGCGTCTCCCTCGCAAGCCGTGATGCGGTTAGCCCGCCTTGGTTTGCTGCTCCATTTCGGCGTTATGATACTGGTTGTTGTAATGGTTGCCACGGTAGTAGCCGTAGTAACCGCCGGGTGAACGTTTTGGATCCCAGTCGTTGAGGACGGTACCCAGGATTTTAGTCCGATCTTCTTCCAGCCGTTCCTTCGCCGCTAGGATGGCGTCGCGGGTTGTCTGTCCGGCTCGGGCTACCAGCACGACAGCGTCAGCTATGCGGCCAGCGACGCGAGCGTCCGTCATCTGAAGCATCGGCGGTGTATCGATGAAGATCATGTCGTACGCAAGTCTGAGCTTTGCGATTATGGCCGAGAAGTTAGGGGAGTGAAGTAGATGAGCCGCAGCGTGAGTGGACGGGCCGGCGGGAAGAACATCGAGGTACGGGATACTTGTGGTTTTGATAAAGGAGCCTACTGCCTCTTCATCCATGTCTCCCTGTAAAAGCGTTGTCAGGCCCTCGTCATTCGGCACATCGAAGACTTTGTGCATGCGGGGACGACGCAGATCGGCGTCAATGACCAGGACTTTACAGCGGATTTCGGCGGCGGCGATGGCCATGTTGCTGGCGACTGTTGTCTTGCCTTCCGCCGGATTTGCGCTGGTGAACACGAGCACACGGGGCCGATTGTGCACTTCGCCCACAAACAGGACGGAGGTCAGCGCGGAGCGAAACGCTTCGGCGATGAGAGTTGGCTTCTTTTGGAATGTCACCAGTTCCACGTTGCCTTGAGGGGTATCTTGCCGTTCTTTACGGCGATTTGCAATGCCGGATCGGCCGATGGAGACTGGTTCGTCTTCGATGGACGGCGCGGTATAACGCCCGTACAGGGCTCGCCGCCCCTCAACCACAGCGCTGGGGATGGTTCCCAGCTCCGGCAGTTCCAACCAGAGCTTTATATCGCCAGGCTGCTGCAACGTCCGGTCGGCACGCTCTTTGATAATGACAGCGGCGATGCTTAAAATGAATCCGCCCAACAGTCCCAGCGCAGAATTCAACTTAAAGTTTGGCGAAATGGCCACGTCAGGGAGTTCGGCGGGATCCACAACACGGACATTGCTGGCGCGCATCGCTGACGAGATAGACGCTTGTTTCATTTGCTGGAGCATGGTGTCGTAGAGCTGGCGATTGCTGTCCACGTCGCGCTTCAAGATGTTGTACTGGATGGCCTTTTCATCCTGGCCGGTCACTTCATGAGCCTGGGCGTTGTAGGCAGCGGTTAAGAGTTTTTCCTTGCGCGTTGCTTCCTGGTAGTCCGTTTTGATGCGAGAGAGGATGTCCGTTCTCGACCGATTAAACGCGACCTGGAGGGAATCGAGTTCAGCCTGGAGCCTTCGGACCTTTGAATATTCCGGATCATAGATGGAGGTGAGGTCGGCAATCTGGCGCTTTAGGTCATTAATCTTGCTTTGAGTGTCACGCAGAGCAGGGTCATTCAAGATGTCGGCGAGCGATTCGGGTGGGCTGTTTTGCGCCAGCTCGAAGCGCGACTGTTTGGCGATACGGTCGGCGCTGGCAGCGGACAGAGATTGCTGCACCTGTTCCAGCTTTTCAGTTGCGACGTTGGTTGTTTCGTCGGTAAAGATCAGTCCGGAGCCGCGAGCGTAGGTTTGGAGAGCGTCTTCCGAATGACGGAGCCTGTCGCGCGCGTCATCCAGTTCGCGGCGCAGCCAGTCGCTGGTGCGCTGGGTTGAGTTCCAGCGGTTTTCCATGTTCTGGGCGATGAACTCCTGCGTCAGGGTGTTTACAAAATCCATTGCCAACTGAGGGCTGGTAGAATCTGCGGAAACTTCCAGAACTCTGGTGTGGGCGGTCGGGTTCACCTTGAGAGTTGAGGCTGCGCGATAAAGCAGTTCTTCTCGTGGCGTCAGCGGCATTGGTTCGGACAGATGAAACCAGCCTCGCCAGCCTGAAGTGGCGATTCGACTCTTTGCAGTGCTGCGAACTGGAGCGCTTGGATCGAGCTTGTCTATAACACGGTTGACTAGGGCGCTTCCTTTCAGGAGCTTCGCCTGAGTCTCCTCCTCGGAGGTTTCGTAGTTGTTGTCATTGGTCGTTGTCGGATTTGCCTGCTTCATGTTCAAGAAATCCTCATTGATGGTGAGGACCTCCAGGGCGGTTTTAGCGCGATAAACAGGCTTCATCGGCACACCAACAGCGAACCCGATGATGAGGCCTGCGACAGATGCAATGATAATCGTGCGCGCGTTTCTGCGCAGAATCCGCCAGTAGGCGACTAACCCGTTGTTGGCGTCGTCATTCTCGGTCTCAAATCCATATGGATTGGCGGAATAAAACGGGGCTGGCGGCTGAGTCGCGACATTCGGCCGACTGACTAAGGCAACGTTTCGCGGGTGTGACTGATTCAATTGATCCATAAGAGACCTTTCGTGAGTATCTAATTTCTAGTAGTGGCCGTAGACAGCTATGCCGGTGGCTGCTGAGACAATTGAGCTAATGGCGGTATAACCGGCGCTCTTTGTGGCGCTGTTGGGCACGAACAGGATGTCGTTAGCCTGTAGGGTCACGTCCGAGCCTTTACCTTTCATCAGGTTTTTAAGATTGACGGCAATTTCGGTGCGCTGGGTTGAGCCGGGCACGGTGCGGAGGATTTTGGCTTTGTCGGTGGCGGCGGTTTTCTGGAGGCCTTCGGCGAGTGAGACTACCTGGAGGGCGGAAAGTGTTTCGTGCTCGTTGAGCGGGAAGCCGCCGGGCTTGACGACGGAGCCGACGGCGTAGACGATGTCGGCTTTGGGGACGGAGATGGTGTCGCCGGGGAGGATCTGGATGTTTTCGGCGGCGTTGCTGGAGTTCAGGATGTCGCGCAGCTTGACGGTGACGACGGATGTTTTACCGGTTGCGTCGACCACGGCGTCGTGCAGGGGAATTTCGCCCTGTTCCATGTTGCGGCTGACTTTAACGTAGTAGCCGGCGTCGGGGCGAAGGCCGCCTGAGAGTGAGAGCATTTCGAAGAGTGTTTTGGGGCCTTCGATGGTTTTGACGCCGGGCGCGTTGACGGCTCCCAGGACCGAGACGAATTTGCTGCCGAGGGCGGCGATGGAGATGGAGACTTGCGGGTTCTTCAGGACGTGGACCAGGTTGGCGTCGGCGGCTTTTTCGAGCTGGTTGGTGGTGAGG
>Ga0209208_10000548_pt1 | contig 49265 bp, 45 predicted proteins | sample S1TSphfallax_3_FD_187694 | JGI IMG/M metagenome (GOLD analysis project Ga0209208, IMG submission 187694) | Host-associated microbial communities from peat moss isolated from Minnesota, USA - S1T2_Fd - Sphagnum fallax MG (SPAdes) (version 2) | ecosystem: Host-associated > Plants > Peat moss >... | reverse complement strand
TCATTTCTCTCCTTACTTTCTACTTTTTGGGAGACATCCCATTCCACCATCTTCCATTGTTGCTCAAATGGACCAGGTTGTGGACTTGGATTCTCCAACCACTTGGGCTAAGGTCATCGCAGAAAGGGCTGCCCTATTCAGGAGGGTTATGCCCATGGCCATGGAGAACTTGTCCATTGCACAACATCGAGACACCTTACGATATGCACACACACGAGGTGGCAGTTACAAACCTAAGGTGAAACAATTTGATGTTGGTGACTTTGTGTATCTCTAGCGACAACCTAATGATACTCTGGACACTTCTTCTAGTCGCACTATCTTGAGGATTAAGGCAATCAGGCCTTCAGGTGTGTTGGAGTTGCAAGGAGTTGATGGACGCACAATTCGGGATCATTCCAAAAATTGTGCGCCTTGCCACCTACCAAACTTGGATCCTACCATCATCACGTCGACTTGGATTCCTCCACTTGATTATCCATGTCAAGTATGTCAGAGGATAGACGATGTTGATCAGATGCTGCTTTGCGATAACTGTAATGGTGGATACCATCTCTTCTGCCTCAAGCCGGAGCTCACTCAAGTTCCCGCCGGCAATTGGTACTGTTCATCATGCTCTCCTACAACACCTTGATTCCTACTCAGACCATGTCACGCTTTTCCCGGCTCAAGTTTGGGGGGGGATACATGAGAATTTCATCTTAGCCTCCCTTGTGCATTGTATATATATGTGTGTGCATGTATCTCTTTTTAGTTGATTAGTTTCTATCTTTAATTGGTTTTAGTCTGTTTGTTTAGTAGAGTTTCTTGCAGATTCACACCCTTATGACACTGTATGTCATGACACTACACGTCATGACAGTTGTCATGCCCGTATGCACGGCCTCATACATGATGGCCGGTTACGGGCATGCCAGTCATATCTTTTAGGGTTAATGTACGTTCTTAAGTGACTGTACATTATTAGGTGTTTAGGGTTTTAACTTTTTGGTGGTTGTATAAAACGGCCAAGCCATTCCCTTCTCCTTTAGTTTTTCTAGAATTCCTTGTATGAGAGTTGCCTCCATAATCTACTTGGATTTTCTAGATGCTCACGGTGGTTACTACACGGCCACCGTTTACATACATGTTCATTCCTTCTTTGCAATTCAATTCAATATACATAAGAATTTCATCTCAGCCTCCCTTGTGCATTGTATATATATGTGTGTGCATGCATATCTTTTTAGTTGATTAGTTTCTATCTTTAATTGGTTTTAGTCTATTTGTTTAGTAGAGTTTCCTGCAGATTCACACCCTTACGACACTGTATGCACGACACTACACGTCACGACAAAGAGGAACTTGTCAATAGAGGATGAAGAACTAGGATATCCTCCTCTTCCACCAACAGCTTCGTTGCAACTTGTGGCCAAATGATCTATGGTCGCCCACTAGTGGAGGAATATATTAAACAATGTATTAGAAGATGATTCCTTGGAGAGCACTAAAGGAGTCCCACCTCCCTAGAGAACTCTCGAGCATTAAACTTGAGAACACTAGAGGAGGAGGAGGAACACCAGAACACCACTGGGCATTCCATCTTTCATGGCCCAATCTCATGAAGTAAAGGGAATTGTTTAGCTGTTGGCCTTCACAATAATGAGGAGCTTTAGGGTCGACTTGCTCAAGTTTTCCATCAAACCTAAACCAAATCTATTTCATTATTCTCCAATTTAGGTATTGGGTTTTCATTTCTTGATCTCTGTCTTGCAAGATTTTCCATGGGATGCCAAATCTAGTAGTTGTGGAGGTGCCCTCCAATCTTTTAGTCCCCCTTGTCTTTGAGGCCTCATCCTCAGTCCCACAATGGAACAAAAAGCTCGTGAACTATGTATATTCTATTTTTAGATTTGCCAACAAGTATTTACATGTTTTTCGTGTTATGGTTTTTTTCCATGATGATTACCTTGTTTTCAAGGAGATCAAATTGTTCCTAAAAAATAATGGATATGGAATCCATTCAAGGTGGGCAATCATAAACACATTACTTCACATGAGCTTTAACATCAAAGGGAAGATGGTAAGGTTTTTTCCCCATTCATGGTTGTATGAGTATGTTTGTCAAATGCCATTATACAATCTTAATTTGCATTGTTGCCTTGTAGACTTGTTTCAGTTGGGTAATTCTTATTGTTCGAAACATTGAAGGTTTTAAGTTTCACGAACTTCATGTAGACATGGCGAAGTAGGGTGTGTCATTGGTGGAAGATGACATCGTCTACAACCACACTAGCCTTAATAATATGGAGAAGTCCAAATTGGGTGTTCCATTTAGAAGCTTAGATAAGATATCCATGTTTTGATGCTTACTATTTTAATTCAAAGTTGTTTTCCTCCTAATTCATTGGTTGTGGGAATAAGTTTGTCCACATGTTGTGCCTTTTTCGTTATTTTCTTAATCTTTCAAAACAATCTTTCATGTCTTGAATGAATCAATGATTTCTTCTTTTGTTTTTAGGTAATTGCATATGCACATGTTAAAGCCTAAATTGGCATGTTCTTGTGTTGGAGCCTGACAACAACATATATAGGGAGGTTCTACAACCTCTTGTGAGGATAGTGTCAATTAATGCCAAGATTGTGATGTCTTCTCCCATCATGCTTGATTCTCCACCTTAAAAGAAAGTTGGAGTTGCCCTTGATTATGAGTAAGTCTATATTTAAGTTGTTTGTTTTGTTTGTTGTTGATGTACTATTTGATGAACTCCCTTTGCAGAGATATCCCTTGGAAGTGGTCAGCCATAGTTCCATCTTATGTGTGAAGTGTTTTTTCTCCCTAGCCCCCCTCAAAGCTAGTGATTACTTAATTATGTAAAATACATGGCCGGACTAATGGCTTCAGTAGCCTTTCCATTGTCCCCAAGTGGTTGTAAGAGATTTGACAACTAGGTTTTGGAATTTTTAGATGAAGAGGCATCATAATGATCATGCTAGATTTTTGTTTAACCTTTGTTTTGTTGAGCTCAGGGGTGGACCTTCATTTGAAGGTCCTTTTGTTGGGAGGTGAGTTCATTTCTAGATTCCAAATCTTGTAATGTGTTTCATATTGACTCCTTTGCAATACAAAAAATTTCAATGTTGTGTTTCAATTTTAAATCCGAGTTGAGTTCATTTCTTGTTCTGAATAATATTGCTTCATTCCAGTTTGTCCCATTCTAGTAATGTGAATACATGATCAAAACCTAATTATTGGGAAATTCACTTGAAGCATTATCTCCCTCCATCTAACATTCAGTCCCATATCCCTATTATTGAATTTATAGTCTCCAGAACCTGCAATCATCGAAGCTTCATCTTCAATTCATAAAAAATCCCTTTTAAATTCATAAGAAAGCCAACTTCAACTTCTTTGATGGTCCACACTAACCATAAGGTAAAATATTAAACATTTGCTGCAACAACTTTCTTCTATGGTTGGTGCTAACCATTACCAACAAAATTGGCAATTCATATTTATAGCCATCAAGGCATAAGTTTGAAATCATTTCTTTTATAGTCAATGCTAACCACATGGTAAAATATTGGCATGTGATGGAACAACTTTCTTTTGTGGTCGGCATCGACCATTAGCCAAAAAATTGGCCATGTATATCTAAAGCCATCAAGGCATAAATTTGAAATCATTTCTTTTATGGTCAATGTTGATCACAAGGTAAAATATTGGCATGTGCCGAAACAACTTTCTTTTGTGGTTGGCATCGACCATTAGCCAAAAAATTGGCCATTTATATTTAAAGCCATCAAGGCATAAGTTTGAAATCATTTCTTTTATGGTTAGTGCCGACCATAAGGAAAGAATTCTCCACTAATACCTATAATATGTGTCCATTTTAAATTGTTTACATGCTCTCACACTGGGCCATAATGAACTAGCACCCACCAACACACCATCCACTACATGCCCATTATCTAATATATTAATTCACTTAGTCTGTCCTTTTGTCTGCGACACGACGTTCTGCTGCAAAAACATTTTCTATGTTTCTGCTACAGAATCGGCCATAGGGAAAAGCATCGTCGTCTGGAACGCTTGACTGGCCCGTTCCCTGTGGAGCCCGTTCCCTGTCTGTGGTGACAAACAGGGCAGGGCGGCCAGGGCAGCCGCTGCGGGGGACCGGGCGAGGTGCCATTTCTATTAAAGAAATCCTTGGGGAAAACCAAGGGACCTGCATCTAATCAAACAAAAATACAAATTTTTAAAAAAAATATTTTCATTATAAAACATATTAAAAAAACTAGAATCTTTTTGAAAAAGAAAATAGAAACAAAATAAATAAATACATAAAAATAGAAAAAAAATGAAGATAAACAAAATAAGAATAGAAAAAGTAAAAACATGAAACAAACATAAACCCAAAAAAAAGTAAAAATGCAAAAACTATAAAAAAGGAATGGAAACAAATGAAACAAGGAAAGGGAAATACAATAAAAAAAAATTTAAAAGAAAAAAAAATTCCAAAAATGAAAAAACCAAATAAAGAGTAAAAAGTAAGAAATAATAAAACTTATAAATATTGAAGAAAAACCCTACTTAAAAAAGAATGAGGTGTGTCTTCTTTCTCCAAACTTCAAACTTGCATCCAAATAAATATATATATATAAGTGAAAAAGAAACACTTTATTTTTATTATACAATTTTTTTTAAAAAAAACACATAAAAATTAAAAAATAAAAAAGTTAAAAGTTTCTAAAAAAAACTAAAACATGAACCAAGTTTAAAGAAACCGGGGGACTTCACAGTGGCCGAAGGTCACGGGCACCCACTAGTTACTCACTTATGGATGAACCTTTATTGAGTTAATATTTGGTTTCACCTTGGTAATCAATTTTGTAGGAAATAGGTTTCATATGTAAGTAGATAGGTAGGAAAATAAATAACTACCTAGGTGAATATATGGTTCATACATAGATAAGGACTTTTTTACTACCTTCCTACTAAGAACTTGCTTGTGGGTTGTCAATAGTTAGGTAGAAATGAAAGCAACTGAACTAACCACCATGATTGGCTAAATAATTGGAACCCAACAAAAAATTGTTTCATGTCCACTCACCATTCATCCTTCATGGTGCACTCATGGGTGCTAGTTCATTGTGGCCCTCATACCATTAATCCTACTCCATACTTCGGGGGAAAAAATGAAAAAAATATTGTTTGTACCATCCTTCCATAGAGATGTTATAATCCCAACCAAATGCAATAGCATTGTTCCCTATGTTATTGGACAAATTGACCATGTTTTTTGTTGAGTTCAATGACATTTTATACATGTAGAATTTCTTTCCAAAAAACCTTGGCCAATCTTTTGTTTTCTTGTAATTGAATTTAAATTACTCTTGAGACTTTTTTTTAATGTATTATTTTATTTTAACTAGTTACATCCATTTGAAAACTGCTAGCCTTTATTCATTGTCATCATTGTTTTTTGGGTGTTCATTCACCTTTAGCCTTAGTGTATGCACATTGAGAGGATATAATAGTTTCATGATTACATCACTTCCTCCATTACTCAATATATATATATTTTGATGGGCATTGCATTGATTCATCTATGACCCTAAAGTTAGTCTATTATGCAATTGCATCTATAGATTTTTTTACAAGGTTCCTTTTAAAAATATTGTGGTTTGTGATTTTTTTGTAGGTTGTTAAATGTTTAGAAATTTCAATTTCAAATGATACTATAAATACTCATACTCCTCCTGGACATTGGAATTAAGTAGATTATGTGCACTATAATCCAACTAAAGATTAACCTTATAATCAACAAAATAGATACATGCATTTATTTTTTGTGGAATGCAATTGATCCTCAAAAATTGTTCATAGATTATTCTTATTCACTCTTGTATTTCATTTTATGGACCTTCACAAAAAATATGCAACACATACTTACATAATTTTACACATCTTGCATTAGCAAAAAAACATGCATAATTGTTTTTAATCCATTACACACCTATCTTGTGGATAATCCTCTTTGTTGGGACAAATTTCTCACCTTCCTTATTGTTCAAAATATCACTGATGTCACCAAATTCTATAACATACATACCGAGCAAAACCAAGTTCCATTGGTCTTTGGTTCTTTTCAATTTGACATGTTTTTTACATTAGATTACTTGGCAATGTGTTTTGTTCGGAATCTATCATTATATGATCTAAATTTGTTATTGCTTCTTTCAAGCATGTTGAGGAACTTGATCATTTGTCCTCCATTGTGGTAAGGTATTGGCCAACACTAGTTGGTCCATCTATCTTCTATAAGTTAGTGCTGGTGATTCGTGTGGATCATCTTCTGCATTGTTTGTGTTCCTTGGCCAATTTTGTTCCAAGATTGAGTTGTTGAGTTTCTTGTCCACTTGGAATTCGAGGAGGTAGTCACATTGTCGGTGAAATCATGTTCTAAAATTTTGATTCATTAATTTTGTTAATCATGGATGGTCCTAGGTGGTTGTCACAATTGTTCAAGAACTTTGATATAAACATCTATATGATGATCCCATATATCTTGTAGTCCTATAAGTGATTACAGGGTGCCCAATATCTAACCTTTATCTGGTACTCTACATTTACATTTTTCAACTTTTTTTTTCCATAGAGGGGTACAAGTGTTCAACAAGGATAGGGATATTGTGACATCTTGTGAATGGAAAAATGAATTGATGATTGGGCTACTTTGATTGATCCTTTCCAACCCACAAGAAAAAATAATTCCATAATTGCACACATATTTGATTATCACGTTTTTGTAGATGTCTAGTCAATATGTGGCTTTATTTCTATCACAAATGCATAATAGACCATTTGCATGCGACTTTTGATTTATAAAGATTTACAAATGTCATAATAGCTATAAAGGCGACAATAGCCACAAAATCTGCTTGCAAATATTCTATTAAATGTTAATTGTGTTCAAAATGTTGTCCATTTTAGGAGGTTTTTATTTATAATCAACATTGCAACCATCCAAATTGCTTGTCATTATAGCCATGGAATGCCATGTGGCAATTCCACATGGATCAAATGACGATAATATTTTTGTATGTGTAAAAGAATATTCGTCCATGTTGATTATATATGTCAAAGAATATACCTTTTGACATGGCTAGGAATATTTTTCTATGTTCATGCTCACATGCTCATTAAATAACAATCATTGGGTGTGGACAAATGGATGAATATGAATAATATCTTGCCCAAAACAACATGAGGGCCTTGTACAACATGTTCATGAGGAGTTGGGTCATTTTGGGATCCAACGCACACATAATTTGCTCCAAACACAATACGAGCGGAGAGGATGTAACTACAAGTTTAGTAATTTGTTTTCTGATTTATGGTGTGTGACTGTATTTATGCATCATTCAATGGACCTACACCTCATTTACAACCTTTGCCAATTATGGGGTTATGTTATTGATGAAATTTGGATTTTCCGGCCCATTGAGTTTGACAACTTGACATAACCAATATGTTTTGGTTATGATCGAACATTTTTCCAAATGGTTGGAGTTGGTGCTATTGCTAGATTTGAACAACAAGGGAGGTGCATATGCATTTTGGGATAAGGTGCTAAGTAGGTTTGGTGCTCTAGTCAAAGTTTTCACCAACCAAGGTACGAAATTTTGTGGGGATTTCCAAGAGTTGTGTGAAAGGCATTAATTGATCATTAAATTACACAAAACATCTTGAGGTAGATAAATTAGTTGAATGAATGGTGCAAACATTGAAATGAAGATTACGTAAATATGCCAAAAGGTCCATACCAAAGATTAGGACCTATAAGCACCATGGTTAGCCATGGGATATAGGTTCAATGGCAACAGTGAATTTGGATGATCCTTAAGTGTGGATTTAAACATATGAGTAACAAATTCTAGGGTGTGATGCTTATGGAATGGAAAACTTGGGAATTGTTTAACACTGGGATATTATTTGATATGCCAATGTACATGGAGGTGGTTATTGACCTTAGGTTCATAGGTTTGAGCTAAGAAATTTTGTGTATTTGCAATAAATTGCACCAACTACCTTGGACATCATTACATGACATATCATTTTGAGGGTGCAGAAGGTATTACCTTCTAGAATGTTGTTGGAGGGCCAAGATGGTCAAACACAAAAGGACCATGTACATAACTATGTGCCATGTCACTTTCCTCATGTGGATGGTTAGATTGACCTTTTTTTGACAATTGTTCCTACTAGACTTTGTTGTATGTTGTGTGGGCAAGCCATGGGGGCTACCACCATGTTGATTTGTGATTAGTGTTCCAAGGGCTGGCACATGGGATGCTTCACGCCACCTTTGTATGAAGTATCAGTTGATAAATAATTTTGCCCATGATGCATTCAATTGACCTAGGTACCTATTTTCATGGTTTGATAGTAAGGGGTTTTAAATTTTTTTTCCCAATGCATGTTTCACATTTGGCCAAAGAATTTGGGGGCTTGCAATTAGGCGAATAATGATGGGCCTCACATTTGCACTTGACCTATTAATCTTTTCACCTTAGAACCAAAATGTTCATTCATGGTGGATTTCACATAAAATATTTCTTATGTTGCTATTTGGCTTAGGGCAACTTTAGCCCCAAAAATAATAGGGTGATTTGGGTTGATGCGTTAGTTTGGGTATCATGTTGTTATTTGATTTTTGCTTGTGTTAACAACAATTGCGTACGTGCCAATGTGGTAGTGCATGAAACTGGTAGGAATTATTATTTAGTTGCAGGATTAAGTCTAGCTTAATTAGGCCTAATTTTAATTAGTTAGGCTGATTTTGTTTGGCAATTAGTTTAGTTACAAACTAGTTCCAATGTGAACAAGTTTGAGCTTTTTCATGTTTTGGGATATAATCTTTTGTTGCGTGATTTCAAATCACTTTTGGTGATTTGAGATTTAAGGACATTATGTTTTTTTTATTTGCATTTCTTTTTTGTATTGTCACAATTTTTCATTTGCACATCTTGTGTGGTTTCATATTTTGCTATGATTTAGACTTATATTCTTGCATTCTATTACTTGCAAGTGAGTTCTTTTGATTTGAGTTGATGTGTTATTTTGAATATTGTGTTGTTATTTGATTTGTGTGTGTTGACAACGATATGTGTAAGCGCTGATGTGGTAGCACACAATAGTTGTCAAAAAAAAAAAATTAACTACAATATTAAGTCTAGCTTAATTAAGCCTAATTATTTAGGCTAATTTAGTTTAACAATTAGTTTAGTTGCAAACCAGTTCCAATGTGAACAAGTTCAAATTTTTTCATGTTTGGGATATAATTCCTTGTCGTGTGATTTCAAATCACTTTTGGTGATTTGAGATTACAAGACAATGTGCTTTTTTAATTTGCAATTTTTCTATGTTTTCACAATTTTTCATTTACAAATCTTGTGTGATTTCATATTTTTTTTGTGTTTTGGACTTGGATTCATGCATTCCATTGTTTGCAGGTGAGTTCTTTTGATTTGGGTTGATGTGCTATTTTGGGTATCGTGTTGTTATTTGATTTGTGTGTGTGTTGACAATGATATGTGTAGGTGCCGATGTGGTAGCACATGACAAGACTCAAAACTAAATGGTTTTCAAACTTGAATTTTCAAAATGCACAAAATTTGCTCACAATAGGGCTTCACCACCAATCATGTTGCTTATATCAATCCTTATGGATGGTTTAAGCTCCATGAGCTATTTTTCAACTTGCATCCTTGTTTGCCATTAAGTTTGATATTGCATGAAAACAAGTCAGCAATGCAATAATGCATGTGCCAACATCATTATGATTCACATTGGAAATGAGCCCTCCACCTCCATTTTAATTTAAATGGGCCCCTAGTGGTTTGTTTAGGTTGTCTGATCAATCTGGACAGAGCACTTGTGATGAATTTCTTTGGCCTTGTGTAATTCAGGACATTAGCTTCTCCAAACAATCATAAGCATCTTAGTTTTAGGGTTCAGGTACTGTAGTATATATACAGTATGAAGGAGGCACATGGATCCAAGGCAAGACATATATGTTCAGTATGTTCCACTACTGTGCAGTTTTTTGATTTTTTAAAAAACCTCTGGTTCCAGGTTTTTAAACCAAAGAACCCTCAGTACTTCCAGTTTTGTTTTTGAAAAATCAGAATCTTAGAACCTCAGGTTCTTTAGCTTTTTACAGTCAAAAGAACATCCAGTTTTGGGCTTTCGAAAATTTGGCAGTTCTCATGAAAGATCCAGCAAAGGTTCAGCAGTTTAGGGTTGGTTCTTCGATTTTGAGAACCATCCAACACTGGTATATTCCCCCACCAGTTGTAGATAGTTCAGAGACAAACTGTTAACTCCAACCAAGCCAAATGCTTGTCGCCAATATTCATATTTTTCCTGTGAATTTCAACATCTTCCGGGACTTTCAACATAACCACTTTAGAAGCTCAAGTTCTTGAAACCAGCAAGTATCAGGACATGATCCTGACTGAGGGTTGTTCATTCTGGGACCAGAGAAACACAAAAGAGACACTTTCCAAATGTGAGAGCTTCAAGATAATCTTCTTGTCCCAGGAAGGGGACCAAACCATTCAGGAGTTGCACAGAAGGTTGGGCATTGTGCTCCTCTCCAGCATCCGCACACACCTGGGTTCAAATTTCTTTTGTGGACACAGGACCCACTCCCAAAGGCTGGCATACTACCTCAAGGTGCTTTAAGAAGACACGTAATTGGCAATGGCTAGATTTTGGCTGGTTGGTTATTTTGCGGCATCACAAACTCATGCAAATTTTCTTTTCAGAGATTCTTGTGTCAGTTCATTGTATCCTACCATCTCAAGATCTTGATTTCCTAAAGTAGCCCCTTCTTTTCCAGTGAATTTGGCCAAGAAAACAACTCTGTAATAATGTTATCATTAAAGTCATCCCCAGTTTAATCCCCTCTTTGCTGTTTCATGCCTAGTCTGATACACCACGTCTGCAATTTCGACACCAGTCTCAACCAAAGTATGGGGGTTCTGGTACTGAGTTTTGGTGGCTTCATGAATAACTACAATGTCTAACAAGATGTGATGATGAAACCCTGGCAAGCTCCATTAAACAAAACACCCAGCCAAGGGGTAAAGGAAGAACAAAGAGAGAGGACCTAAGTCCCAGCCAGAAGAGCAAAACCCAAAGTGGGTCACTGAGGGGCAAAGGAACCAATTATGTTCCAGATGAGGTTTCAGGTTTCATCATCCTTGCACAGAATGTTGGGTGTTGCTGGCTGCAGGCTTTGCTGAAGAAGTTAAGTCATCATCCCTCTTGATTCAATAAGCAGACAAATATGGGTCAAAAGCCCTCTTGAAAATGTGGAAATAGTCCCCTGTTAAATACCCCCATACTACAAAGCTCTCTCTCTCTCTCGGCCCCTGTAGTTTGTTCAGCATGGTTTCTTGCATTTTTCCTTTTATTGCATGATGTGCTGCAGAAGTCCTAATCCTAGATTGACCCTACTCTCTTCAATGGGTTTCCTACCAGCTACCTACTGATCAAGATTACGTTTGCAGAAAGCCCCAGGGTGGGGCCATTCCCAAAATGCATGGGGTCTATGATAAGGCAGTAGCCAAGTTGGGCCCCACATTTTGGGGATGTCCTCCACCAGTGGGCTTTACCAATCATAAGGCACAAGGCAAAAGTTATCATGAGCCTCTACATAGGTACTCCAATGAGAGCATAACAAGACGAGGGTTGTTACAGCTACTCCTTAAGAGTGGGAAGGATCTTACACCTACTAGAAGTAGGGGTGGGTGAAAGCTCTGTCCTTTTTTCTAGGAGGGATATTCATAAATATAAGGTGCCCTCTGGTGTTGGCTGGGTCAGGGTTTTTTTAGAGAAATTGTTGAGTTCAGGTTAACTTTTAAAATAAAAAATTTAGGACTCGTTGGGTCTGGGTCTAAGGATATTTTCAACCTGAATTGTTATTGATAGTTGGAATTGATTAAGGCATGCGAAAGGTCCAAAGCATTGCAGACCAAGCTCAAACATAAGAAAAATTGTTCAGACCATATGACTAAGCTTGGACCATAAATAAAAGTGTTTGAACTATAAGACCAAGCTTCAACCATAAGCAAAAGTGTTTGAATCATAAAACCAAACCTCAACCATAAGCAAAAATGCTTGGATCATGAGTTAGGCTTGGACCATAAGCAAAAGTGTTTAGACCATACGACTAATTTTGGACCATAAACAAAATTGTTTGGACCATAAGACCAACCCTCAACCATGAGCAAAAATGCTTGAACTACCTATAAGACCAAGCCTCAACCATATACAAAATTGTTTGAAGCATAAAACGAAGCCTGTACCAGAAGCAAAAATGCTTGAATTATGAGTCCAAGCCTGAACCAGAAGCAAAATTATTTGGACCATAAGCCAAGCAGTTCCAAAAATGAAAATGTTTGGACCATGAGGAAAAATGCTTGGAGCATAATCCAAAGAGTTTTCAGAAGTCAAAATTGAAATAGAAAAAAACTTTTCAATTTGCCCCAAGTACTAATAAATGCTGAACTTTATGGCCTTGCATTGGTCCCAAGGCTGAAAAAAGGATACCATAAAATTTGGGAGGCCAATTTGCAACCCAAAAATGCTCAAAGTTGGCCCCAAGAGTTTTTGGCCCTGACTCCTAGTGTAAAGCGTGCCTTAAACCATCCAATTTTGCATGTTTGTGGGTGGGGCTCAGGAAACAATTAACACCTAATGTTGGATGTGATAGATGCAGGTAGACGCCCAGATAGTGTGTGGACCTGCTCTAATGACCTCCACACCACAAAGCCCTTCTGAAAAACTAATGGGCTTGTGTGATGGGATAATTCTGACTTTAGAAATGCTATAATCTCCAATGAATAAATCGATAAGTTTTCCACAGGAACCATATAGCCTACATAGTCTTTGTGCAATTTCAATTCTTTAAGTCAAGGCACACAGAATATTTCGTCTGCATTAATGTTGTGGAAAAAATTACTGTCAAAAAAGGGATTAATTTTTCCATAATAGATGAGCTTTTCACATGAAGTCACAAAAATGTAGATTGTTAAAACCTTAATTTGTATGATCAATTTTAAACCCCTAACTTCCTGCATGATGTTTCAATGGGTACTTAAGTCTCAAGAAACCTAAGTTTCAAATGCATTTTGTAAAACCATTCCTGGTGACATTTGATAGCCGACAAGCTAGAGAGGAAGAGCCCCATCTTTGCAATTTCCATTGATTCATTAAATTGGTTCAATGGGAGTTGGTTGAGGAGGTCAAAAACCCAGTTCCCAACTCATTAGACTGGTTCAATGGGAGTGGGCTGTGGAGGTCCAAAACCCAGTAGACTGGTTTGTTGGGGTTTGTTGAGGAGGTGAAAAACCCAGCTCAAGACCCCAGCAATATATTATGTCTTGTGAGACTAGCACTCAAAAACCCACAGCTCTCCTAGGTACTTGTGCTTTTGTTGTTGAAGAAAAGACTTTTGGTGGTAGCCATAGCTGCAGTGACTGAGAGCCACTTCCCATAAGACATTGCCTACTCGCTCATTTCAAAGGTGGGGTCTAAAACTCTTTGCAGTTCTGTTGTTATCACTCCAGTAATGGTAGTAGTCACACTCCTGCACTGCTTCTGAAAAAAATCATACACTTTGCATTTTTGTTTTTGCATTATAGTGTGGGTTGGATTTGAAAAGCAACCTGCTATGTTAGCTCCCAAACAGCATACATTTCCTCACATCACAATATCCAAACACACATAAACAGGAGAGAAAACATGATCCAAAAAGTTTACACAAGAAAGTTGTGGAGAGGAAATATATTCATAATCTGGAAAGTCTACACACATACAAGTAGATCAGAAGAGGAAATGATCATGATCCAGAAAGTTCACCCGCACACAAGAAGGTCAGGACAGGAACATATTTGATGATCCACAAAATTTACACATACACAAGAAGATCAGGACAGGAACATATTCATGATCCAGAAAGTTTCCCACATTCACAAGAAGAGCAAGATCATGAGAGGGATGATCCAGAAAGCTTAGCACTTTTGAGGGCAGAAAGTATGATACACAATTCGATCGGAGAAAAACTGTATACACATGAAAAGGATAGGCTTACTCCTGCTATGACTACTAGTACTGCTGCTGGGGAGCTGCTGCTGGTTGAGTTGATGGTGATCCTTGTTTGTTCAACTCCCACAGCTTGTAATTCAGTGCTGTGGCAAATAGCACCCAGGCCAAGTATGGCTTCAAAAGGTTTGCAGCAATTTCATTCACAGGCTTGAATGCAAGCAAGGTTGCAATGATGGCAGCTGCCAGAGCAACAATATCAACCAAGGCTAGTCCCAGATTGCGAATTCCAAAGAAGAGAGCTGGCCAGAGAAGGTTGAGAGCCAGCTGAATTCCATACAACGTGAGAGGGTAGGAATGTTTTGCCCAGCCACCCTCTGCCCATACCAGCCACGATGCAAGCCCCATGAGTGGGTAAATGATACTCCATGCACCACCGAAAAGAAAGCTTGGTGGCTGCCATCTTGGCTTCTTCAAATCCTTGTACCACTGTGTTGATGGGTTGTTGATCACAGAGTCGATGATACCTAAAACCAGGGGGATCCCAACTGCGACAATCAAGCTCGTTATCCCATCATTTGATGCGCCAGGTGACGCTGCTGCTGCTGCTCTTGCCCCTACAGTCTGTAAGGGAGCTTTCCTCACATAACCACTTTGCTTAAATTGCAGAAGCTCGGAGAGACTCGCAATGTTATGTGACCTTAAGCTGCTGCAGCTATGGAAGCCGCAGTAGGAGTAACCCAGTCCAGAAGAAGAAGAAGAAGAAGAAGAGGAATTCAGATTGGCATTACTGATGGAGAAGGAATCTCTCAGGCTGATGATCTTCTTCCCGCAGGAAGCTCGCAGACAAAACCCAGCTTTAGACATCGAGCTTGACGAAGGCGAATGGGTGGAAGAAAATCTCTTCTGAGACTGCACATTTGAGCTGCAGACATTCCGCAACTGCAATCTAGGCCTACAACCCAAGAGTGCCAATGAAGCCATTTTCGAATCCAGCCACGGAAGAAGATCCACAACAGTCTCAGTAGCTCTCAGTAACCCTAGAATCCGGATCAAACCAGAAAACTCTCTTCAGCGATGCCACAAAAAATCCAGAACCCGAAGTTTACATGTAATGAAAGAAAGAGATCATCAAGAAGAAGTAAAAAGAATATTTTCCCAGGGAAACCCAAAACCAAAATCGAGAGACAAGAACAGATAGAACAGACCACATGAAAAGTAACTAGTACCTAACTTGTTGCTTGATTTGTTGCTCTACTACTGGACGCTTTCAATCAAGAAAATCGGCAGCCAGCGAGCAAGCGAGCACATGTAGGACATACATGTGGCACTTGCTCCGGAAATTGCATGACCACATGTAAGCATCTAGCTCAATCTGGAGTCCGGATACATCCATTTCCCACAAGGAACAAAATTCTTATTAGTTCTTTTGCATGCAAATAAAGGTTTGCTTCTTTCTTTCTTTCTTTGCTTATGAGGTGTGTGTGTGATGGACACGTGACCCAACCAAGCATCAGCACAAACACAAATGGAAAATCTGAATACAAATCTTTCTTTCTCATCATCAACTACTCAACGCTTCCAAAACTCTATGACAAGATGCGGCATTTCTTTACCTCCATCATTTTTGCCATCTTCTTCTTCTTCTGCTGAAGGTCTGGATAGGAGAAGGGTCTAAGATCCCAAGGTCTAGGGTTTAGGGTCCACTGCACAAAGGTTTAGGGTTTAGGGTCCAAATGGGTCCCTTGCTGCTTTTGAGTTGCTAGTGTCTCATCACAACAACTCTTCCATAGCCCAGGTTTTAGTTTACACTTCAACAGAATACTGGTCTTTCGTAAGGCAGCAAGCTTTGGCTTGGGACTTGCGGGACTTGAACTTTGTGGTTTCATCCATTTACAATGTAAAATATGTGATTTTTACTGGTTAGCCATATACCAAGCATTCGCATGAATCTACATACTTACCTAGTAGCCACCGAGTGCCATACTCACATAGTAACCTCCCAGATAACCTTGTGGGCATCAGGTTCATCACCATCATCACAATGATAAAAGAGATATTTTTTCCAGAACCCCAAGGGTTGAATATATACAGAGAAGCATTGTGACATGTTTAGAAGAAACATGTCAGTGACAGTAACTAAACTAGCACTTAATTAATAATGTACTTGACAGTGGCAACATCTTAATAATTTAGGCACTGCTCACTTCTTCTAGAACTTACATGCACCACTAGGAACTAATTTATCTTAAAATTAGTTGAATTGGGGGCGTAATTCTATCACCTCCTTTTGCACCCAATCAATATTTGACATAAAGTCAAATCTATTGTTCTTTTAATCTTTGAAGAGGGCTCACTGAGACTACTCCTAATTTGGCTCAGAGCTGTTCAAACTTCACTTTACTTAGAGGCTTAGTGAACATATCTGCAAGCTGATCGTTTGAAGATACATGTGCAAGATCAATGTGACCCAATTCTACTTGTTCATGTACATAGTGATAGTGTACTTTCACATGCTTGGTGCGGGCATGTAGGATTGGGTTTTTAGCAACTTGAGACGGCTCATATTGTCACACCAAATTTTTGTTGCTTCTACCTCCTCTAAAATCACCAATTCAATTGTGAGTTTTTTAGCCATGTTGACTCTTTCAATCCTTTTGCTAATGATTTGTACTCAACTTTTGTATAGCTCATGGCCATAGTTGGTTGTCGTTTGTTGCTCCATGTGATGGGATTGTACCCAAGCCGAAACATATATCCAAATGTTGATCATCTACTCTCTTGATCACCTGCCCAATCGGCATTACCTTCAATCTTTTTGGATACATTCTTCCGAAAAAATATTTCATGATCAGCCATACCTTTGAGATACCTAAACACTTGTTTAGCTACATCTAAGTGAGGGACCTGTGGTTTACTCATGAATCTATTAAAAACTCTTGTTGAATATGAAATATCCAGTCTAGAATTAGTAAGATAGAAAAGTTTCCCAATCATTTTCTGGTATAAATATGAATCCACACTTCAAGAGCTCCCATGTTAGGAAAAACCTTAACATTTTCACTCATTGGAGTTTGACAAGAATTGCATTCTGCAAATCCAAAGAGTTCCAATATTTTGGTTGTGTAATCTTCCTGGGACATAAAAATACCTTTTTCATAGTATATGAACTTTAAGATAATAATTCACTTCTCCTTGATTTGTCATCTCAAAATGTTGCATCTATTGTTTTTTGATCCAATTAATATTCTTCCTATGATTTTCAATGATGAGTAAGTCTTTTACATATCAGAGTAAAACAACTGCTTGACCATCTTTGAGACAATAATACAAATTGTAGTTTGCATTACTAAGATGTAAACCTTGTTCTTTTAAATATTCATTTATCTTTGAGTACCAAGCACGCAATATTCTTGACCAACAACAACAAATCCCTTAGGTTGAGTCATGTAGATTTTTTCTTGGAATTCTTTGTTCAAAAAAATAGTTTTTACATTTAAGTGAAATAATTCCCAATATGATTGGGTAGCTAAGGCTAGAATCATCCGTAGTGTTCCCCATTTCACAATAGGAAAAAATGTTTCTTCAAAATCTATCCCAACACATTGCTCATCACCCCCTTGTAACTAATCTTGCTTTGCAAGTCTCCACATGATTTGGCCCTTGTTTCAATTTGTAAACCCACTTGCTAGAAATTGGCTTTTTTCCAACTAGTAATTCCACTAAATCCCAAGTATCATTCTTCTGTATGGACTCCATGGACTTCATTTCTTTGTCCATTGCATCTTGCCATCATGGATTTTTGATAGCTTCATTAAAACTTTGAGGTTCTTTGATTGTTTCACTCACACCAATGAAATAATGATAACATGTTGATGTACTATGGATCTATGTAGACTGTCGTAAAGTACAAAGAGGAACAATGTCATCTTTAGATTGTTGCATAGTCATAGGAACATTTGTAGGTTATGACGTTGGTCTATTTTCAAATGAACTATCATCTACTACTACATCATGACTGGGTGAGATTTCAATTGGGTGTGTATGGATTTTAGCTTGTATTTTAGTGGAAGTGTTAAGAGATGGTGAGCTAGTCCAGTTGCATGACCCAAAACTTTGGATGGTTATATTTTCTATGTGGTTTTGATTATTTATTTTAGTATTCTTTGTAGGATTGAACATGTCTTCATTGAAATGTATGTTTCTAACAATGGGATTGAAACACCTATAAGCTTTGGGCCGATGATTGTAACCAACAAATATACATTTGATGGCTCGTGGGGACAATTTTGACTCCCTATATTTGTTAGTTATGTTTACATATGCTTCACAACCAAAATCATGGAGATGGGACAAATCATGTACCTTACCAGAAAAAAATTCTTCATGGGAAGTGCTAAAATTGGCTTTGGTAGGTGACTTGTTGACTAGATAGTTTGTAGCATTGACAACTTCAGTCCAAATTATTTTTGGTAGATTACAACCGAAAACCATACTTTGAGCTCTGTCAAGAATTATCCTATTCTTCCATTATGCCACTCCATTTTGTTGTGGTGAATGTGCTTGAATGAGTTGTCTCTGAATACCTAAAGCATTGCAAAGATTGTTGAATTCCATTGAAAGATACTCCCCTCAATCTAATCAAAGAACTTTTATGTTCTTACCAATCTTTTTTTCAACTTCAACTTTGAAGTATTTGAACTTTGTTAATGTTTCGTTTTTGTATTTAAGAAAGTACACCCATGATTTCTTGGAGAAATCATTTGTAAACATGATGAAGTAGTTTAAGCCCCTTTAAAGAAGAAGGCTTTAGTGGGCCACATAGATATGTGTGAATGAATTCCAAAATTTGAAATGCACAATTCTCACTTTTCTTTGGAAATTGTCCTCTATGTTGCTTTCCCAATTGGCAACATTCGCATGTTGATGAAACAAGTGAATTGTGGTAACCCAACTGTTACGTTTCTTGAGCTCAAATGGAATAGAATCTAAAAATTTAGATGTCCCAATCTTTTGTGCCACAGAAAGACTTTTTCAAGATTTTCAACCAACTTTAGCTCTACATTGGAAACATGAGTTGTCAACTTGTAAAGACTTGAGATTTGATCTCTAGCTGCTCTAGTTACAATTTTTGGTGAATTGCCTTTTGTGAATAACAAGCATCTTTGAAAATCAAAGACTATTACAAATCTTGGATCTGTCATGGTTCCTATAGATGATAGATTTTTTGTGAGTCTAGGTACGTAAAAAACATTGTTAATTTTCTTTATTTTTCCATTTGGGAAATGGAAATTAACATCACCCTGCCCACGAACAACATGAGTTTGCTCGTTGGCAGTTTTCACATTGTATTGGTCTACTAGTTTTCTAACTTCATCTAGGATTTTAGCATTTCTAGTGACACGTGTGCTTGCTTCAAAATCTACAATCCATGTGTCTCCAATTTCTAAAACCATTTCTAATAAAGCTGCTTCAAAGGTCTCTGCATTCTTTGGATCACTTTGCTCATTACTAGCACCACCCCCATCTTCTTCATCAATTAAAGAGTAGGCAATCTACCTCTCTTTAATGTTTGGACATTCTTTTGCCCAATGACCATATTTCCCACAACGACCACAATAACCAAGCTTGAGAGAAGAATTCCCAAGTCCTTCAAAGCTTCCAGCATGGTTATTGCCAACTTTGCGGTTGAATCCTCCATGTGGTCCTTTGTGTCTTTGTTGAAGCACCTTCCAAAACTTGAGGACAAGAGCTTCTTCATCATGGTGACGATTATGATTTGTATTCTTGCTTTCTTGTAGTTCCAGATGCATGGCAATTTCCTCAAGAGTTGGTATGTCTCTTTTTGCTAGAAATGATTCTAGATAAACTATCAAAACTAGATGGTAAAGCATTTACGATGTGCTCAACAATGATGCTCTCATCGTGTAGCTCACCAAATTGACTTAATTGGTTGACAATGATGCTCTCATCAAGTAACCCACCAAACTGACTTAATTGGTTGACAATGTCTTGGATTGTACACATAAAATTTGCAACACTAGATCCTTCCTCCATGTGGAGGTTGGAGAACTTGTGATGAACAACTAACCTTCTAGTGTTGTTAGATATTTCAAAACGTCTCTTGAGGACATCCCAACATGCTTTAGGATTCTTGATGTTGAGAATATAAGGAACTATTTGATCTTTTATAGACAACTTAATTATGGACAAAGCTTTTGTTTTGGCCCTCTTAATCGTATCAATAGTTCTGGGATCGAGAAGAACCACAACAATGGATGATGTGTCATCCTCATCAAGTTGAACAAACTCCCACAACTCTCATTCCAAGATTGTCTGAATCTGAAATTTCCAGAGAGCATAGTTTGACTCCCCTTCTAGTTTGTTGTTCTCAGCTATGCTATTTTCCTGTCCAGACATATTGACTATCCATACCCAAAAATAAAAAAAACAACTATAGTGTCGCTTGACTACAACCAACAATGTAGAGCACATATTGACTACCTGTACCCTAAAATAAAATTTAAAAAAATAGAAAAAAGAAAAAACTATAGTGTCCCTTGACTACAACCAACAATGTAGAGCTCTCGGCAGGTTCTAACTATATAGACTCAAAGCAACTCCCATCAAACTCAACAAGTCACTACCCTTGTAGCTTTGAAACTCAGAAAATCACTACACTTGTAGCTTTCGGCAGCTCTGATACCATGATAAAATGATATAAGAGATATTTTTTCCAGAACCCCAAGGGTTGAATATATACAGAGAAGCAATGTCACATGTTTCTTCTACACATGTTGGTGACAGTAACTAAAGTAGCACTTAACTAATACTGTACATGATGGTGGCAGCATCTTCATAATTTAGGCACTGCTCACTTCTTCTAGAACTTACATGCACTGCTAGGAACTAATTCATCCTAAAATTAGTTGAACTGGGGGCGTAATTCTATCACATAAATGGGCCAACTAGCTGCCATTTCCCCCACTGACTTCATCAGCTCCTCATCATAGGTGTATATGAGGATGTAATAATCTGTTCAAAGTAAACAGTGTCTAACCCACTCAGGCTGCAACAGCTTGTGAATGCTTCAATTTCAGCTTTGCCCCTACACAAGCAAGAATCCAAGTCTACAGCATAGAGAGGTCTACACCAAGGGTAGTGAAAGTGGCATCCGGCATCCTGAACAGATGCTTTTTACCCAAACATGACTGGTGACTACATGGGTTCTTGGAACATAAGATTCAGAGATGACTTGCTAAATACATTGTAGAGATTCCAGATGCAGCATTATATCAGCAAACAAGGAAAAGAGGAAACTGCAACTTCAGAAAAACTGAGGAGCAGTTTGAAAATAGCAAGTCACACGCCTGCTATATACTGTAACAAAGAAAAGAATTAGAACAAAGTTGCAGTATATGCAGTAAAGAAAATCTCTCACATGCCCACTGTGCATCAACAACACATATGTTTGGTGACTTGCAACCCTAACATTCCCATTGACTTTGTCACCTGTCAACAGTGTGTTCTGATTGATAATATGAAATAACTAACTGTGTGGAGTTTCTGCCGCAAGTCCAGAAGTATTCAGAAGATTCAGACATGAGGCAGCTAAGGACACATAACCTATAGGAACAACACCACAAAAGAAAGGAGAGACTAGAGGAAAAAAAGAAGGATTGGCAAATGAGTAAAATAAGCAAGCCATATTAGCAAAGAACTTTAAGAACAAAGTGTCCTTCCAAGAGCTAAATTCTTTGTATAAAAACACACTCTGAATCTATGCTTATGACATTGTACGCAACTTAGCAAAGTCCAAAATTTGACCAGGCATGAGTTTCTGCATGATAGAAGCCTACAGCAACAGTCATCTGCAAACTTCCTGAATATTTCAAAGTTTGTTCACAGACAGATGACAGATGAATGTTTCCTTCCACACAACACACCTAATCAACGACTACCATATGTCCATAAATGAGCTAAAAGCAACCACAACAGAAATACACAAACAATATGGAGGGAGGCCTCATTGGCTTCTTTTGAAAGTAACATAGCATGAGAGTCTCTAAAGCCAGCAAACTTCATCATCCCCAAATAATTGTAAAAGAAACAATCACTTGATTCTCAACTGAATGCAGTCATTTGACACTAAGAAATTTGTACAAAAGAAGCATGTATTTGGGGCCAGCATTGCTCAAAGATACCTAACCATTTTGGTTTTGGGCACCAAAACTCGTAGAAACCCATCACTGCAGATACTCCCCAAACCCACCAAACAGTCAGGTCCTGTTTGTAAATGCCAAACACCAAATAGTTCTCCCAGTAACAAAATATTGTGAAAAAGAAAGCACAAGATTGATGACTTACATGAAGTCTGCAGTGACTGCACCAATATCTCCATTTTTGGGAATGTGCCATATTGCACGGTATGGGCCTTGGGCAAGTTCCTGACGATGATAGACCCCCCCATTGCCATTGCCGCTTTTCCACCAATCAGTTGATCGATTTCCTGTTATGATCAGGCTGACAGGGCCATAATTGACCACCCTCAGACACGTGCACTCCATGAGGCAGGATTGCCAAACAATAATTCTTTCAAGGCAATTACATGCTTATTGGTAGACACAACAGTGCACTGGCATATGACACAGCTTTATCCTATTAAGTATGGCACTAATGCATCAGCATAAGAAGGATAAAAATTAGGGTTGTGTGCAGCCTTCCCCAACAGAACCACTTTGAGGATGGGCAAAAGAGCCTCAGGGATCCAGAGCCAACAGAAGATCTGGAGTGAGGTGTGCATGTGAACCTTCTCAACCGAACTGTTCTCTTGACCAGCTTAAACCTCACAAGTCAACTAAGAAACCACAAGTAACTCTACTTGTAGTTTCTTGGTGACAATACCAATAATCACCTAATTCCTCTATGATATGCCAATACCAGCCTCCATAACCCCCAGCTGTTGAACTGTACCCAGTGATATTAAGCATCCTAGTTTACTGCTACAAAACTAAGTGCCAGAAAACAAAGCATGGAATTAGTAAGTGGGTCACACAGTCTGTTCATAAATACCTGCCATGGTCAATCTCAACACGAATGCCATCAACGTTGACCCCTGGTAGTTCAACAGTGACCACATATGCTGTGCCTGACTCCACAACATCCATGCGGGGAAACCACTCAAAACCTAAAAAGCAGAGCATAGAGCCACATCAGCATTCTCTGAACCTCAACAACATACACAACAAAGAGTACACCATCCACATTTTTCTGCAGTTTCAATGGATCAACCATGGGAATTGGCCAATCATCAACAAAAAGCCACCCGTCAACCCTCCTCAAGATTTTCTGGCACCAATATTTCTTCAGAGCCAAGAAAGAGTACCTAGGCATTCTCCAAGAGGCTGAGCTGACTGATCTTCTGTCACCAGAGTCAAATTCTCCTTATCATCTCCTTGCTCTATGGCTGCACTACGTGCAAACAAAGGTGCACCAACCTGCTCATTTTCTCTCACTGCTGGCTTACTGAACAAAGGGCCTGTCTTGGCAGATTCTGTATCTGCTGCCTGCACTAGATCTGTTGGCCCAAGGGCTGAAACTGGCAGACTTAGCAGTGAATCTTCTTCTTCTTCAGACTGATTCACCTGTGTAAAATCCGTCAGACATTCAAGAGCCTACTCAAACCCCACAAGTATTGCTTGTTGCATCCACTCTCAACAATCCCCAAGCATTTTACTTAAGTTTATTTGCACTCACTGCCCAGACATACATTCCAAGATTCACCAGCATGTACAATCTCGGCAATATGCATCTAATTGTGGTTGAACAATTTTTTTATTTACCCTAATTGCAAAAGAATAAAAGAGAAGGAAAATCTGAGACTTTAAACCTGAGATGTAGAGGCACAACGCATAAACCTTGCATCATCCAATGCAGGCCTTCCATAATTCACCCGACCATCTCTGCGTGCCATACATGCCTGTCATCCCACACCACAAGGACTTCAGAACCCTTTCTATCACCAAAATTAAGACACCCTTCCAACAGTACGGAATGACTGCTGAGTGTTTGCAATCTTCAGCACCACACAATATGCAATTATTGCATGAAATATGTATGTCTCTATATATGAGATTGCAGAGAAAACTCCATGATGGCACTTTGACAGGAACAGTTGTGATAGTTCCAGGAGTACTGACCAAACTAACATGACAAGAATGACTAGAGTGCAGTCAAAACCTTATGAGTGTCACTCACAAAGTATCAGACTGTCACTTTACCATGAATAGCAATGACTAGCTGGCATGAATCCCCCACTGAATTCATCTGTTCCCAATGGTGGATGTTGAAAAATATGTAAAAACTTGCCCTAATATCCTGTAGTGTATTTAGTCAACCATTGTTAGGCACAAGAACTCAGCAACAATCTTCCAGGATCTTATGAAATAGAAGAAATCTTCTGAAGTGGACGGACACATTCTCTGAAAATTAGGCCAGGTTTTCACACTGGACAAGGGTAGGGCCCTCACCCCTTCCTTGGTTTTCAGTGCCCATCACTCTACCACCCTCATGCCTAGGCACCTCAAAACACGGAAGGGCCTCTGGCTCTGCCCTTCTCCTATACATAATAATCCGCCCCAATTTCAGGCAAACAATTATTCTAGACTCTGCATCCTGGGTTTCCCTCACATTTCCAGAAGCAACAGAAACTCGGTCATGATGTTGGTTAGCACTCCAGAGACAGAGCAAATGTCAAAGGTCAATAGTATCTTCATTTCAAGTAGCAACAAATTTGTCAAGGTATAAGCCTCATTTTCTGCATTTAGCTTGCTCAAGTACAAGCAACTATCTAAGCCAAAGGCATAAAGAGGCCAACATAGAGAGCAGTGGTCAGGTCCTCCTGGCACCCTGAACATAATATCCTTTCAGCACATGCTGGGACTACTTGGATGCAGAACCATCCATCCACTAAAGCCACTGGAAAAAAACATATCTATGAGATTGGAAGAGAAAAACTCCCCAATAACACTTCAGAATAACGACACTTTGAAAGGGGTAATCAGCAAACCACAACTAACATGACAGGAATAAACTTGGTTATAACCTCATGACATAAGTTTCACTCACAAAGTACCAGACCATCATCACCTTGAGCAGGAATAATAGCAGTGCCTAGCTGCCATGACCATCTTGAACAACTTCATCAGCTGCTCCTAGGAGTAGATGAGCATCAAACAATCTGCTGAAAATTCCAGGCAAAGAATTGTGCAAAAAATCTGTTTCTGGAGTTTCTGTCACATTGCTTTTGAACATATAGGAATGGCAACAAAAAAATACAAAATAAAAAAATCAGTCAAGTGACTGCCCTAACATGTGCAACATATATCCACAACCTTGTGGCATAGATTGTGCAATAAAATTCGAATAATAATGCTTACGCCAGATTTTCTTGGCAAAAGAGGATGGCGGTCCCACAACAACAGTCCTTATACGGACGCTTCATAATTGCGAGCCAAAGCGGCGGCAGCGCAATGTTTGCAGATGTGTCTTTCAAGTGCACAACAATTGTAAAAGAATTCGGCAAAAAGCGTGCACGCAATATACCTATGTTACACAAAAAAGAAAAGAAAAAGACTCGTCATTACACGATTTTGGTTTTTTTGGTGAAGAAGAATGTTTTCCACGTAGGTACGTACCTCTCGTGAGATGGAGGTTTGATTCACTGTTAGGTGAGAAGCCAAGAGCTGCAAGCGAACCCTTGCACATTCCTGCTTCTTCGAGTCCATTTGCGCCTAATAAGTGGTTCGTCAGACTTCTTCGGCTGCCCGAATTCCGATTGCGGATTTCACACACCAGCAAGAAAGAGCAACTAACTGGAGCAATGAAAGAAAGAAAGAACGCAAAGAATTTGGTTCAGAGCGAGCGTCGTCACGCGAACAAGGTCGCGGATTCTCGTCACCACATGCGAGCGATCCTCTCAAACTGCCCTCTTGTGAACACAACGGTGCCACAGCCATGCTCTCTCTCTCTCTCTCTCTCTCTCTCTTTGTCTACCTACTTTCCTGAATACATACCTACCTGACTACCTACCTGCCTACCCTCCAGCCTACTACCCAACTTGAAATTTGGGTGTGCTGACCGTGTACCACCAAGGAACTGAACGGGAACCAATAGGGCCGTTAAGTGAATGGTAATGCCCTTGGACTGGCGCATTCCCGAAACAAGCTCGCGACGGTGCTTGTTTCAGGAACCACCCCGCTCTGAGGGTGTTAGCCAGCATAAAGCACATGCAGAAATTTCTTTTTCTTTTTTTTGTATGCACCAGGTATCACAGGAAAAAAAAGAAAAATAGAGGTGACAATTTCAAAAAATGAATTGCCCTCTTGTTTCTTTTTCTGAAATGCCCTGCTTTTTGTAGAAAACAAAATGTCACTTCATAATAGAGTTTATCTGTAAAGTCTCACGATTGGGGAGTGGCCAGTTTCGGCATAATAGGGCATTAAATGTGTAACTGCTAATGAAAATTTTACAAAGTGAAATACCTGGGACCCAAACTAAAATTTCCACCAATTTTGGTGGTAAACTGAGTTTCATCCTGTCTTTCATTTTTCCTTGACCACCTCCAATGCCCTTACATATATTTTCACTGCTCCTACCTCTACAACTACCTAATTTAATTAGTCTCGAACCTTGTGCATTAAATGCTGAGTTTCAGCATTTCATGCTAGGATTTAATTAAATTTCCTTACTCTGCTGATAACACTGGAAGAGGGGATAGGGTGTGAAAGCAGGTCCAAAGACAAGGTGAAGGCAGGGTGACTTTCCAGATAACTCTAATGTGCTTCGTAGACTAGGTATTAGTTTACCTTGAACCTGGCTACAAGCCTGCTTTAACAACAGGCTATCTACCAAGTCAAGGCACAGGAGGGCCTAGAGTAGGTAGATGGTCTTCTGAGAGTCTTGTGGTCAGCTGGAAGGTGTGTAAAACATGAGGTGGTGTTACTAGGAAGCGAAGGGTTCTTAGTTCTTAACCTTGTTGTACTGGCATATAGGGAGCAACCTAATGTTGTAGTAGCTTGGCAGCTTTGACACTAATTATCTTATTTTCAGAAATGTTGAAATTTTTAGAATTTTTTCTCCAAAGAACAATTTTTTGAAGGAAATTAGAGAATCTTTGTGAGTATTCTATTTTTCAACATGAAATCTTCAAATTTAATTAATGATTTGACATGCATTTGTTGAAGCTGTCTTTGTACTATGGTATACAATATTGGTATGGAAGAACAGAACAATCTGTTTTGGGCCATCTGTTGTGTATCGATCCTGTTCAAGCTTTTTTTGCTTTTGGTCCAGATTCTAGTCTTTATATCCAGAGCATCGAAGAGCAGCCTGGGCCCAGTTATCAAGCAGCTCTGATTTGTTACCTAGTCCGTAAACCTTTGCTATGTGGATGAACATTGCATACCCATTCATCTCTGCATGGATGAAAACAGGCATCTCAATCCTCACATCACAGTCAGTTGTGTCTGGTAACTGGCTCAAGCTGCCTCTGTGGCTTGATTTTTTTGGTAACCTTGCAGCTCTCATCTATTACCTGGTTCATAACCTTTTATTGTGTGGATGAACATTTCATATCTGCTTTCTGCATGGATGAATAGGGGCATCTCAATCCGCAGAACAATCGACTATGTCTAGTAACTGGCTCATGCTGCTCGGTTACGGAAATAATCTTGCCACCTCCACAAGTCAATTATTTTTGGTAATGAAGTAACTCTCAAAGGTTACTTAGCTAGTGTGACCCATTCTGCAATACCATGCACATGAATCTTGGGGCCTATGAAATTTGCAATTATTGTATGCTATGCGTGGTATTCAATATCTTGTTGGAAGACATCCACATGTATATCCTCTTGAAACAATGGTTCAATTTCACAAATTAAAAGGTTTTTGTGGTTGCCATGGACCCTTGGTGGTAACACCTCTTAAGGCGATGCTCAGAATGGATTGAGCTTGTTAGCTTTAGTTGGTTTCTCTCCTAGGGATTCCATCATTATGTTTGCCTCCAACATGTCAATATCTCTCCCAGGTGTGCCATGTGGAACTAGCCCAATTGCATCCTATCATTAGATATGAAAGGCTGAAGGTTGTAGCACATCCTTTAAAAGAGGTAACCTTGCATCAGTGCCTTTGATTCATACTATGTCAGGAGAAGCTTAACTCTTAACTAAGTAGACCAGATGCACAAAACATTCATATCCTTAATAAATGCCCCCTTCTAAATTGGATCACTCCTACTAGTTAAGAGTGATCAAAGGCAGATTAAAAGAAAAATCAAACACAGTCACAAAGCTAAGTGATCAAAAGGCAGATTAAAAGAAAAATTGAACACAGTCACAAAGCCAAGTGATCAAAACAGATTAAAAGAAAAATCGAACACAGTCACAAAGCTGATCATTGAATCTATTAAAAAAATTCCAACTTAACAACCTGGATCGAATTCAGAAAAAATTAAGACGCTCTTGCCATAGTTTCGATGAGATGCTCATTGCTCCTATAATTTGATGTAAATAGTTGTTATTTATGTGTTTACTTAGAGGTTAACTTTGGTAATTTATTAGGTGGTGGGGTTTTCAATTTAATAATGGTTTGATGAATCATTAATAATTAGTCTTATATTACATTAATGTGCATAATTCACATATGATAATTTATAAAGAAAGTTTTTGTTCACGTTAATATGTATGACTCACACATAGTGATTCATTAGAAAAAATCTTTACATAAATTAATGTGCATGTTGATTCAAATGGTGAGTCATGTGATGTGTAAGATTTTAAAAAAATTCTTGTTTAGTTTTATTTTGATTAGTATATAAGTGAATGTTTAAAACCTTTGAAAACACTTTCATTTGATAATGACAACTTATTGTATGAGTGAAAAATGTTATAAAATAAAATTGTGAAAAAAATTAAAATTTTAATTTTCAAAGGTTTTAACATAATTTTTGAATGTGTGAAATCCTAGAAGAAAAATGATGTGATATAATAGTTATACATAGAACATAAATATGTGAGTGAATATTTGTGCAAATAAGAACATAAGTTTTTATAACTATGTAATAAAAATATATAATTTTGATCCTATATCCATTTGTGGTCTACACTTCCTCCCAATTTATAGTTTTTAAAACAAGTTTATTTCTATGCCTTCTTCCAAATTAAAGAGAACATGTTAATTTCTATTCCAGGAAAAAAAAAAATTTACAAATATTTAAAAGGCTTGGTTTTGCAAGTCGCCAAATAGTAGTAGGATTATAAATATTGTTTACTTATCATGTTGCCATTTAATGTTAAATTCTTCTTGAATTGCTAACCAATAATGTAACATCAAAAAATTGAAGAAAAAATTTCATTAGTTCTAACCTCCAAATTTTGAAAAGAACTTTTTGTTTTGTTTTGGTTCCAATTGATTTCTTAATTTGATGAAACCTTCAGTGAGGTTTTGAACCATGTTTTTCAAATTCCTAAATTTTAGGTTTCAAGTTTGGTTCAATTCCTTTTTAAAAAATTCAGCTTTGGGTTTAGTTTGGAGTTTGTTCTAGGCCCAAATAACAGGAAGGACTCCTGTAAACCTATATTGATAGAAAATGCTTCTATTAAAAGTATAAAGATTTTTTTGTGAAGGGCCAACAAAAGTGACCCATTGCATGAATGAGGATGCCAGCTTAATTAGCACTCTATGCATAGGAGAATGCGTTTGCTGTCAGGGTGCAATGCCCTGACAGCAACGCCTTCCCCCGGTGTAACAAATAAGGAGTGGCCACGATTGATGGCCATGGTTCTCCTCACCTGTAACACCCATGTGAGCAGGATCTCTTGCAATGTAAGGCATGATCAAGTGGGATCTTCGGTAGAAATGAGTGACAACCCCATGAGCTTGAAATACCACTTTGTAAGGTCTCCCAAATAACAAAGGAGATTTCCTCCATTGTTGTTATGTATAGGGGAATGCCCTGAGAGTGGGCCAATACGTCCTCTAACTTTAGTTCGTAAGTGTAATGCCCGGCTGCCAAGGATTTCCGTGCATAACAACTGTGTGGTGGACATTACATCCATTCTGGTTTATCAATTGAATGTTTGTAAAGTTCTTTTGTTCAAGTAAATAGATTGCAGTGCACTGAACCATCAGGGCCTCATAACCAAATACTTGTTTGTAGATAGAGTAACCAAAATCAAGGAATACACTCTTCTCACAATACTATCTATGGTTTGACACCATATAGATGGGTAGCAACATGATGAGATGGGTCTGCTTGTCAAGTTCCCCAAATGGTTTGAATTCACAAATTTTATTGCGCTCCCAAACATGTGACATTAAAATTGGTGAAATGAATAAAGTCACAATTTTTTCATGAGCAGCCTCTGTGAAAGTATTCAAGTGCACAAATAAACTTTAGTTTACACAGTCTGCATTCAACATGTTTTTTGAATTCATTTGTTGAAATTTCCAGATTTTGGAGATCTTTTTGGCTGCTCTTCCAGTATACATACACTGCCAATGTCAACTTCTCCAGCTGCATGGCATACCTGTGTTTAGATGCTCAACAAAGGGAGAAAGATTCTTTTCCACTACTGTTTTAAATGGAGGGCTTACCCTTTGCAAGTTGTCTGGTAGCTGAGAGTCAAAAGATACAAGGGTTTGGAATGTCACATACAAAGAATCTGGTGAAGCAGAGCAACTGAAGTACTGAAGTCTTGGTGATCATGTGTAGACAGTGTGATCTGAGGAAGCTCAAATCTCTGCTTCTCAGGTAGTTGCCTCCTACTACTACTAGCCAGAATCTACTACCTTTATGATGACACTACAAGCTCTTTGCAAAGCCCTGACTGCTTTTGCAGCCACTAGCTACCAAAAAATCTGAGAAATCTTGGACATTGTGTATGCTCAACCATGGAGGACCCCTTGTAATCTCAGGTGGTGCTCTACTGTTCCTACTTTGGGGGATTCAGGGTGGTATCATTAAGTGCAAAGAGATTTAGTTTCTAAACCCTTTGATAAGTCTCAAGATTCCAACTGAGTTTGCAGCTACCAGTGTACACTCTGATTCCTTCGACTGCCTCCAGCACACAGCACTAACCATCAATTTGCCCTGATCCTCCACCAAACAGTCATCCATGTCCCTCCTTCCTGCACTTCCACTTACTCCAAAGCCTCCTGGGACAGGGAAGTTCTCTTCACCAAAATCATGGCGAAGTATAGGTTCACCCTGATGACAATCATAAGCAAAGGCTTCATTGGTCTCTGAGCCACATGCAATCAACCCACCTTCTGCCCACACAGACAAACCCACAAAATTCCTAGCATTGCGATGACAGCCAAATGTCTTCAGTGGGTGCTGGAGAGTTTTCTTCAGGTCCAATCTGTCACTCTCACCATTCAAGCAGTGGTCAACAGAAGCAGAGATATCCCAAAGCTTCAGAGTGCTGTCGATGGCTGCAGATACAAGACAATCTCTGCCTAGAAACCGAACATAGCTAGCTGCTCGTTTGTGATGACTCAGAGTGAGGACAGGGCTACTGAGCTTGCGCAAATCATTCACATACACATTACTGTCAGCACAAGCAAGTGCTAGAAGAAAGGAGGATGATGGAGCAAATTCAGCACAACAGACTGGACTGTGACCAGGTGCGTGGAGGACTGCCACACTTTGATCTGAGCTCCTGCTCCACATTCTTACAGTGCCATCCTGAGAAGCTGATGCACAAAGACTAGGCATCTCACTGCAGTAGTCAATGCTCCAAATCCTTTGCCCATTATGCTCATCCTTCTCACTCACTGCTAAGTGCCTCTCAATATCCCACTCCGAGAATACACCATCATAGTCACCACATCCGATGATGTTGTCTTGCTCAAGATGCCATTTCAAGCTGCTCAATTTTGCAGGTGTGCAAATCTCCTTAACACAGCTGCTGCGTGCATGATGATCTGAGCCTTTTGCAATTCTCTCTGTTGATCTTTTCCTCCTGCTGACCAGGTTTTGGCTAAATTTTGCATCTGCATACATCATGTCATCCTCACCCTGATCATCGTCCTCTTCATCTTCATGTGCTTCTTCAGGTAAATTGAAAGAGGAACTTCTCAAACTGCTGCTAGAGCTATGGTTCTGACTGTCAACTAAGGACTGAAAAGCATAAACCCGAATCTTCCTTGCAATTCCTCCAGTGGCAAAGAAATCATTCGATTTGTCAAATGTGATAGCCCCTATCACATCTGTTGAAGAATTGTGACACTCCACAGTAGCAAGCACTTTGAACTTCCACTGTGCAGGAACAACCCCAGCTTCCTCCTGCTGCTGCAGGTGGTGCTGGAGCTCTTCTTCTTCTTCTTTCTCTCCAGAATTGTTCACAATATTTGATGATTGAGAAGTGGTATTGCAATCTCCTGACAGCATATTATTTGCTTCAAATGGAGACATGATGGTGAACAGAAATTCCTGTGAAAGCCTGAGATTACAACTGCTCCCTGCTGATCAGTGGCCTTGTGAATCCAAATCTGACCACTCTTCTTCTGCTGTGTCGTGAGAAGAGTAGTAGTAGTCTCGAGGCTTTGATGATGAGTGACTTGAGGTTGAGCTGGTGACATGATTCAGGACAAGAACACACTCTGGTTCTTCTAGGCTCAAAGCTTCACAATGTTTCAAGCCTGTTTCACGGTGGACAATTCTGTACTACCTTTTGAGACCGAGCCACATCATCAACCTCATGATGCAACAGCATTGCGGAAAACAGAAAAGAAGCTGCAGCCACCATTGCCGCCGCAAGCTAAGCAAACATGTCCGAATTGTGGCGGCACATCTGAGCTATATAATGCTTTGCACAAAAGCAAACTTCTTCTTTCCAATCCAGGCATGCATGCATTATTTCAAGACTTGAAAGAAGCGGCAAAAAAGCTTTCCACGGCCTGCAATTCTCAACCGTGCTCTCTGCAGAGAATAAGACTTACGTTGGAATTCCAAAGGGCAGTGATGATGGAGTCGGTACACCAACACTCATGCCTGTATCGTTATTGTTCGCGACGGGGAAGCGATCGAGAAGACAAGAAGAGGAAGAAACTCCACCGTCACCTCCTCTCCTTACAGGACTGGCACTCTACAACTTGGAAATGCAAATCCAAATCCGACCGGCGCCGCACAGCATTGCTTTGCCGAACAAATCGAGTTCGCGCCTGAGCAGCCAGCGAGCTTCCTCCACTCCAGAGATATATTTCAATGACTCACAGTAGTAGAACAATTGAATGAGAGAAAGAAACAAAAAAAACAGGAATGCTAACAGGAGCTAGTCTAACGGTACTCGCAAGATTCAAGGAAGGAGCGATTTGCCAGAGATTGAAGAACACAAATCTGTGAGACTACAGAAAAGAAAAGAAAACCAACAAACTCCACAATAAGCAAAGCATCCTCGATGTCAGTTGCAGCGATCCAAAAAAAAAAGAAAAAACACGACACGACACGATCGAAGAACAGCACACTGGATTCGACCAGTGCGCGGCGACACAGAAGAGTTAGGGACCAGGGGACGATGCGCAGTGGACAATGGGGATAGTGTTGGGTGTAGCGCTAGCAAAGGAAGCTTGCTTTTGTGGGAGAGGAAAGGCAAGGGCGAGGGCGAGGCGAGGCGCGGAAAGGGGAGAGGAGGAGAGAGCAGCCACGATACGCAGCTGCACGGTGGCCGTCTTCACACCTTTCGTTTGCAGCTAATCAGCCTTCAGTCTCGACTTCGGTAAGTAGTTTTCCTTTCGTCTGTCCGTTTCTCCCTTCTTCGGGAAGGATGAAATTCCTCCTCCTCTTCCTCCCGCTCTTCTACTCTATGGATGGATCGATGGATGTCATCCATCATTAGAGCATTACTTACGCGGAAGCCCTTGTTACCTTACGGAACCTTCACTAACTACCGATGGGCAAGTCTCTAACTTGTCCATAAATTTTTATTTTTTAAAAAAAAAAATTACCACGGGCACTTGCCCATAATTGGCCTTCTTCCTCAGCTCTCGTTTACTACTAGACATTCACATGTCCATGACTGGCTTTTCATGGTGTAAACTTTTCTTTCTTACCCAAGGCATGCATGCGCTCCCTCGTGCATATACTTTCTTGGCACTTCATAGTAGGCTCTTTTTGCTTACCAAGGCATATTCATTCCTCCATCATTGCCTTCCCACCATAGCCCTTTCTTCTTACTCATTCATACTTGAATCTTTCAGGGTAGCTCTTTTTCCTTACCAAGGCACTCACTCGTCCACAATTGGCCTTCCACAGTAGCTTTTTTTTCTGGGTTCTTACCAAGCCACTCACTTGTCCATGCTCAGCCTTTTACATGCTCAGCTACATGGTAGCTCATTTTCCCTACCAATGCATCATCAACTCATCCATACTTGGCTTTCTGCAGTAGCACTTTTTCTTCCCCTTACAAAGGCACTCACTTGTCTCCATACTTGGCCTTCCATGGTAGCTCTTTTCTTATTAACAAGGCACTCTGCTAGAGTTAGCCTTCCATAGTAGCTCGTCAAATTTTATTGTCTTTGCAGGTCATGTCACAGAGCATAAACACTTGTGGGGCATTTCCGAAAAAAGAAAACCCACATCTTCTGTTTCTCAAAATGCCTTGTCTCATTTTTTCCATTTTTCTGCCATGATACCCAATGGGTACCTTCTGGGTATCATGGGGGAAATGTGAAAATGAATTTCTTATGCCGCTGCACTTTATGTCAATTAAGGGGCTTGGAGTAGGGCATTCCCCAAATAAGCAACCCATGGCTCCACATGAAGGCCATGGGCACTCAATTGGGGAACATTCTGGGGCCTTACCCAACACTTTTTTTTTAGTTAAAAAGGCACTTGAAATAACATTGGGCATTATTACCATACATTTTTTAAAAAAGTTAACAAGGCACTTGGTGTAGGAGGGGGATGGTTCTCACACCTACTCCTTAAGAGTGGTAAGGATCATCCGACCCACTCTTAAGCACAAGGTAATAATAGTTTTGAGGCTCTTCAAGGATTTGAGGGCCCTGCCGAGGGCAATAGCCCTAAGGGTGGGCCTTGGAATCCTGAAAGAGTTGAAAAGCTATTCCTTGTCCTATGTAATGAACTTTTCAAATTTGAGGGACCTTGCAAAAGAGAAAGATACTTTTTGTGGGATCTTCCACCTTTGTAAGGTACCTCAAATTTAAAGGACCTTACAAAAGTGAAGGATACCCTTTTTTGGGATCTTCCACATTTATAAGGTCCCTCAATTTTAAAGGACATGACAAAAATGAAGTAAATTTTTTTGGGGGGATCTTCCACTTTTGTGATATCCCTCAAATTTAAAGCGAAATCCCTTGGGGGGGATGGGAGTGGGGGGATTCTCCCTCTTTCTACGAGGGATACATAGACATTTATGGTGCCCTCTGACTACACTACAAATTTATGGAAATCCTTTAGATGGAATAATGTTGTATCCCTTAGGTTCGATAGGGGGTAAAGTGAACCAACATCGATACTAGTACTTTCGCCTTCTTGAGTAAGGCCTTTTGGAGTTTAACATTGTTGGAGGAAATGTGAAATTAGGACTTAAAAGCCTTAGTTTAGTCTAGGGACAAGATATGTATAATGTTTAGAAACAACCCCCACAAAATGATGGTTCTTAGTGATGTTGGGTGGTTCTTAGGTCTTAGGAGGAGCCTCCAATTCCAATTCCAGAAAATTTTGTGGGGTCAATTTCAATTCCAATTAGTTTCTTATTATTTAATAAAATTAGGGACTATTTTTGAGTCCTATTTTTTAATGTGAAGGACAATTTTGGTTCTGATTTGTTTTCATAATTTTTCAAATCAAGTTGATTCCCAATTCTAGGGTAGGTTAAGGTACATTCCAAGTAACCTCCTGATGGGGTTTTGCAACACCAAACATCATAAAAACAATGCAAAAAAATACTTAATGATGCAAAACTTAGTGTACTTATTATATAATAATATCATTATTATTATTTATATAATATTATTTTAGAATATTTAAATTGGGGCTGGTAAACCTTTTTCTTTTTGGGGAAAAAAATTCAACACACAAATAGGGTAGAGCAATCGGTGAGTGAAAACTTAAAGCTTTGGAGAGTTGATGCATCTCATATGTTGTTCCATTGCAGCAAGAGCTCAAATAAAAGTTGTAGAGCTAAAAGTTGCACATTCAAGGGCAATTGAATCACAAAAAAAGTTCAAGAATGAACAAGTTATGCATATTTAATGTTGAGGGGTCAAAAACACAGCAAGAAATTCCTTGATCACTTGGCAACACATGAGCATCATCATGTTCATGCATGAACAAATGCTCAATGATCCATGACTGAATGTTACTACCCTCTTCACAAATATTGAATGCATCATAAGGACGAACAAAAAAGGGCACAAAAATGTTCATATTTGGTTTCAACAAACATGATTAAAAAAATATATGTTTTTTCAATCAACAATGATGGAGCAAGAGAGAACGAAACCCTAATTTTGTTGCCCGCTCTTAGCCACTATCACCACCTCTTCCAGCTATGTCTACCAAAAAATTTCACACGTTTCTTCTCTTTGGGGTTCAGGTGTTCATGATGCTACCGGTACAACTTTCAAACAAAATCACTTAAAGTTCAAGCATTTTAAGCTTGTTCCCTCTTAGTTGTAGTTGCTAACAATCTTGATCTTGGTGGTCATTGTCTTGCATCTCTTTTTCTTACAATTGTTTGTGATTGTCATTGTCTTGCATTTCTTTTTTTTACAATTGTTTGTGATGGTCATTGTCTTGCATTTCTTTTTCTTACAATTGTTTGTGATGGTCATTGTCTTGTATTTCTTTTTCTTACAATTGTTTGTGATGGTCATTGTCTTGCATCTCTTTTTCTTACAACTGTTCGTGACCCTCCTAGTCACATTCTTCATGTTGATTGTTGTTTTCCTTTTTCTCCCTCTTGGTTGTAGCTATTAATGACCTTCTTGGTTGTCTTGATCTTAATCTTAGTGGTCCAAATCTTGTATCTCTTGTGCCTGCATCTCTTCCAGCTATTCGGAACCCTCCTAGTCATGGTTTTCATGTCGATTGTTGTCTTCCTTGTCCTCCCTCTTGGTTGTAACTACTAATAACCTTCCTAGTCATTGTGATTTTGATCTCGATGGTTTGAGTTTTACATCTCTTGTGATTATATCTCTTCTAATTACTCAAGACCTTCCTACTCATGGTCTTCATGTTGATCGTTGTCTTCCTTGTCCTTTCTCTTGGCTATAACTACTAATGACTTTCTTAGTTGTTGTGAGCTTGATATTGGTGGTCCAAGTCTTGCATCTCTTGTGCTTGTAGTTGTTCATGACCCTCTTAGGTCACAGTCTTCATGTTGATTGTCCTCTTCCTTGTCCTTCCTTTTGGCTACAAATGCTAACAACCATCATGGTCATCATGATCTTGATTTTAATGGTCCAAATCTTGCATTTCTTGTGCTTGCAACTGTTCATGACCCTCCTGGTCACGATCTTTATATTGATTGTTGTTTTATTTCTCTTCTTTTTTGGCTCCAACTATTAGCAAACCCTTTAGTCGTTGTGATCTTGATCTTGGTGGTCTAAATCTTACATTGTGTTTATAACTACATTGATCCTCTTGGTTGTGATCTTGATATTTGTGGTCTTGGTTACAGTTGTTGGTGATCCCATTGGTTCATAGTCTTGGTTGTAACTACTAGTTATCCTTTTAAACCTTAAACCCCCCTCCTTTACTATAGTTACTCAATAGAATGAAGCAAACACATTACAACATGATCGCAAACAAGCAGTCTAGCCCTTATTTGTAACCTTGCTTTCCATTGTGTTGGAGTAAACCTTGAATATCTTTTAATTGGAATGATCTTAGGCCCTTATGCAGCTCAAGAAACTTGTAGATGTTCATGCAAACATTGTCCTACATCCTTAACAACTATTGCAAACCAATTGTATGCAAAACTTGTTGTTACACTTCTGGTAGCTGCATGCTAAGATGCCCGTTCATGCAGTGAAGTAAGTTGCAAATTTTTTAACCTTATTTTCCTCCCTTTCCTTGCAACATGTTTATTTAATTACCTTTATAGTTGTCTTTTCCATAGCCTTCTTACACATAATTGATAGGAATTTAGCATTAATCAGGACATGAGACTACAAATAGTCCACTAATAGCTCCTTTCCTTCAATCTATTTTGTAGGTAGATGAAGGAGCAACAATGTCGCAACCCCACTTTGAGGCAAGTGTGAGGATGAGACTCACACTCCCAAAAGTGGGAATTTGGAGTCCTCCGGGACTCCTGCAACTTCAAAGCTCGACAGCAGAGGGAAAAACACCTCGCCTTGAGGTGTTCTTTATACCGTTGGAAAGGCCTTGAAGTGTAAATGTCGAAAATGGCCTCGCATGAGCCATTTGGACATCTGTAGCACAAGTTATAGTCGAAAGAAGGACCGGGAGTCAAACTGGCAGTTTGACTCCCGACCACAAAAAGTCGGGAATCGACCCGATCCTGGTGTGTGCAGGTGGAGTGCGAGACACCGTTGAAAAGCTCTTGAGGAGATCTACAATTTTGATTCAGACCTCATCTCGATCAGAGGTCTGAGCCGGGAGTTATGAGCTCCCAAAGTCCCGGGAGTCTCAACCGGGACAGTTTCGGGACTCCTTCTTGGGAGTCCCAGGAATAAAAGCCATTTGGATGTGGATGCCACAGAGTAACGCAAAGAATACTATATGGGGGAAGGTGGTGGCTTCCCTTGAGTCCGGGCCGTGGTGAGTCCAAAGTTGCCCGTGGCTTGTCCGAACACCAAAAGTGTGCAAAATGAGTTCTAACCAACTTGTTGGTTGGTTTTGGATGCAAGACCGAATAACTAAGTAGCTTGTCCCTCTTCCTAGTCTAATCCTGGAGCTTTCAGCACACCCTTGTCACCCCCTTTAGTGATGGAAGCTGGGAGTGGCACCAAGTTCCAATTACTTCCGCTTTTGTTAACATAGTTAGACTTTTTTGAGTCTAACAAGGAATTTGGGGGCGCGTCAAACAACAGTTGGTGTATTTTCATGGTATTTTGAATAAGGTTCAAAGAAACTTGTTCTTCTCATATTTGCTCTTGACCAAGGTTGTCTATATTTATTACCAAGTTTTCTTTTACCCCATCTTTTGTCATGGGAGGGTTATCAAACATATCTACATAATAACATTGTGCAATATTTAGGTTTAGGTTAAAATAACTTGCGCCTAATTGGTGAACTAATGTGTGTATATTGAAGAAACATGTGGCAATAACTTCTTCTCCATATTGTTGTTCATGTTCACCTTGATCACCCTGGCCCTGATCATCTTGTTCATTTGATGTATTATCTATTTCATTTCCTTCATTGTTTGGCCCTATTGTGGCCTTGAAGGTTGAAATGTGTTGTTCATTGCATTTGGATTCAAAGGCCATATACATGCCACCCTAAAACCAAACTCGAAATTCCTTTTTATTAGTGCCTACTTTAAAGCCTAGTCCACCCATCATGTCCAATCCAAACTCATGGGCTTGTTAGACTACTTTTAAGGTTATGTGGCTACCATGGCCGTTTAAAACCAATAAGTGTCGGTTGGTCGTAGAAATTCCACCTAAAATAAACCATTTGAAGAAAGATAAAAATTCCTTAAACAAAAAAAAATCATCCACGCCTTCTTTTGCATAACCATGTATGTACTTAGTTTGTATAGCTTAATGTCATTATATTTCAATTGTTCTTTTTAAATATGTAGAAGCTCGATAAACTCCCATTTGCTACATTGACAATGTAGTTTATAATCAACCATTCCCAAAATTTTGGGATGGTACTATAAACTACATTAAACCTTGTCATGGCCAACACTTGTGCCCTTGCTTGTTTACATGCCTATACACTTATTTCATCACACTTCCATATGTGATAAAAGGGTACTTATGTAAATTATACAATGACGCCAAGTTTGTTAAAATTTGTGGTAGTAAAAATTGTTAGACCTTATGTTTTGCATGTTTCAAGCCCTTTAACTTGCTTTATGACCACATGTGGATGTCAATTTTTAAACCATCGCCACCAAGTTTTTCCAAGTATGCCATTCCAGAATGGTGTTACCTTTGTTTGAGTCATTTTTGCAACCTTTAGCTTAAGTTGGTTAAGTGATATTAATAAGCCGCATTTTCTCATTATTAAAGTCTATTTGTAGATTGTTACATCTTCCTCTTCCATCAGCACTCCTAATGGCCCCATTTTCTTATTCTAAGTGCGTCCATTTAGATGGTCAGAAAAAAACTTATAAGTATGTGAAAAATCTGACTAGCGCCTCATAAAAAACAAGTACCTTGTTCAACTACTTCCATGCCTTCCTACAAAGCTTCACTTGTCCATTTTCCCTTCACTAATGTTGTAAGAGATTGACTAAATTGGGCTATTTTTTGTATCATGGCTTCATTAGGTTCAATAAGAATAATTTTAAGTTCTAGGGGCATGTTCTTTTTGTTGGTTAGCCTTGTGGTGTAGTTTTTTTGTCTACGAAACACAATTTGTATCATTTTCCCCTCCTAACCCTAGCTTCCAAGGAGTTGGAGGTTCAAAGTTAGGCCCTAATAGAGGTACACCTCTTGACTTCTGAAATTCAACCCAAGAAGATAAGAAATGAGTTAGGGTTGGAAAATTTGCAAGTGCATACTCCAAAGGAATCCAATAGATGCAATGAATTTGTAGAAATCCTCAAAGTTTTTCCAAATCAATGTGACATTTGTTGTTTATGTGCAGACTATGGGGTTGAACCTTTTACTACGTTGTGCTTGAGCTTGTGGGAATTTGGTATGTCTTGGTTGTGCTTGGACCTTAAAATTTTCTTTTGCACAATGTTCAAACCAACGAAAACACAAATATTCCTTATACCTCTCTACATAGATTTGGTTTATGATCTCTATCCTCACATTTGGTCCAAAGGTTGGTATTGCTATTGTTTGTTTTTATCAACTCCTTGTTTTTTATCAGATTTTCCCCTTTTGCATTTAACCCTAATCCTAGCCATGATCTTGAACTTTGACCTTATTCTATTTTTACTTTGACATGTATTAAATGTGGTGCTTCTACATTCAAATCTAAATTCCCTCTATTTCTCAACTCATTGTTTCTAATTAGATCCTCCTTCTCTGCATTTAATCCTAGCCTTAATCTTGAATCTTGACCTTGTTCTATCTCTACTTTGACATGTGCCAAAGGTGTTGCTTCTACATTCATATCTAAATTCCTTCTACTTTTCATCTTCTTGTTTTTAATCAAATCTTCTTTGTGTGCATCTGACCTTAATCCCAACCTTGATCTTAAACCTTGTTATATATTTACTTTGACATGTACAAAAGGTGTTGCTTCTACATTTAGATTTAAATTCCCTCTAAGGTGTTGCTCCCTCTCCATGTTCTACATGCAACAACTTGACAAGATTGCATTAGGAACTAGAAGCTCTAAAAAATATTGTAGTTCATCCTTTGTGTGCTTTTGTAGGGAAGACATACTTGTTAGAGATGTTATCTAAGACTTCAGCCTAGTTCTTGGGGGGGAAACCAAAATGTTGAACTTGCGAGGAAAGCTCCTCCTTTGGCATGTTAATGAATGTTGTTGTTTCTCAATGTGTCTCTATGTGCTTTTTAGGGTTTAGGGTTGTGTTCTTTAATCATGAGTTGCAATTTTTTTAATGTGCAAGCCCTCACCCCTAAACCAAACCCTCAAAACCCTTGTAGATGTTCCAAACAACGCCCATTGCCAAACCCTCACAAATCTACAAAATGAAAACATGTGCTCAAAGTTGGCAATTTGTAAAAAAAATTATAAATCCATTCACAAAAACACCCATCTCCAAACAGCCAAACCAGCACCACACACATGGGTATTTTTTTTGGGTCAAACAAGCATGCACAACTATTCATCTTGATACCCTCTAACACACACCATAATCCCTAAAGGAACTCAATTTTTTAAAAAAAGCATTCTGGAACTACCCCTACACCGATCATAGAAGAGCCCCCCTGAACAACAGAGGCCAAAAATCCGAACAGTAGAAATTTTGGCTGAACATTCGGTAATAAGTACACCGGTGAACAACGAACAGATATCGACTGTCCCCTCTCCGGGTGTTCGCCCACCGGCCCCTGAACGGCAAAGGGCTGCTCTCCGCTACCAATAATCAGTTGTGAGTACAGTATTATAGTGTTTAGAAGCAAACGAATTTTGTTTTGGAGGGGTGGTGATTGTCATGGTACCAATGGAGTGCTGATGGTAGCCTGTCTAGGCTTCCTACCCAACAAAAAGATATTGTCAAATGAGAATTCATACCTGCCAGGGAAGAGAGTTGGGGTTACAAATTTTAACCCTGCCAACCTTGTCCACAATATTCACCTTTTCAAGTGCCTCCATGCACCAAAACAAAGTTTTACTAGTGCTTTACAGGGTCAAAAACCACTCTCAGAAATTTGTTTGGAGGGCACCCGATATCTATGAATATCCTTTATAGAAAAGAGGAGGGATTTTATGCCTATCCTTAGGAGTTGGACAGAAAGTGTGTGTCTACTTTGTTATTGTAAAGATACCTCTCACTCTTAAGGTAAAGAGAAGGCATAATAAGAACTCGTATGCCTTGTGATCTACTTATGTTTAAGAGTAGAGTATGGCCCATGGATGCGGATGTCACCAAAGTAAAGCCCTGTGTGAGGCGGGAGCCAAGTGCAGCACAAGCACTGGTAACATGTGTGTTCCATTACCTTACCCATCTAAACAAGTGGTTTATTTTTCCCCTCAATTTTGTGATGAAGTTGCCACCTTGATGATCATTCACAAGGAGATTTAGCCATGTGTGGATATAGACCAGCTCTGAAAGTAGAAATTTGTTGAAATATTTTTATATCCTGGCTACTTTCTTGAACAATGTGTAGAAAAATGGTGAAATTTTTAGATTTAAAAAGAAATTCATGAATGGTTTTAAATTATTTTGGGTTTTGCCTAATGACTAAAATTCATCACACAAGAAAAACTGCCAGAAACCCTTGTTGGAAATTTTCTTTATTTTGTAAGGGCTAGAAGATGGACAAATTCAACCCAACAGTATTGCTCGTCATGATTCAAGCTCATAGCAAGATCAAAAGAAATAGAAGAGAGAAACAGGGCATTATAGAAAAGGCAGAAAATGGCATATTCCAAAATGCAAGGGTCCACTTTCACATGTGATCTACAGGTTGGCTTCAGGACTGCCCTTCTAGTCCAGGAATTTTATGCCTTATTCAGAGGCCTGATCTATAACAGATAAAATTCGGGCAAAGCTTTACATTCATGATAATATTCGCCTTGTGCTTTGCAATGGGTGAAGCCCACATGTGGTGTACATTCTCAAAATGCAAGGCTAGACTTGACTATTATCTCATCCTAGGCCTTGTCTTTTTGGGAATACCTTCCAAATACACTAGGAAATTTGTTGATGTGCTTTATGTGTAGGGAGCACCTAAGAAGTGGGCCCTCCTTTTGTTAAGGCCTCCACTTAGAAGGTATTGTTGTTCTTAAATTAGCTCAATCAGTCATATGATCAAGTCTTTAAAATTGGGAATTTTTATTGTCAACAAAGCTAAATTTCTAGTCCAATGTCTAATTCTAGTTAGTAATTCTCATTTAAAAGGTTGTGAGAATTTGTTTTCGTGTAGCGTAAAGCTCCCTCTTATGTGGCATAAAAATCACCATGGTTTTTTTTTTTTAAAATTCTTTGCGATACCAAGTGTCACATCCCGGGTTCAGTCTCATAGGGAAAAACAAAGTAAACAAATGTTTGATGGGCATTTTGAAAAACATAATGCCCACCTCCGCAGGCATTACATCTTTTCCAAAAGTTGTATTCCTTACACTCCTATAATGCTAATGTAAGGCTACCTACAACTAGACTAAAAAAACAAAAACCTGCACGAGTTTTTACTCAGATCGAAATATATTTCAAAAGCCAAAGAAACTGCCGAAAACTAGTCACTTTTTAAGTAGGCTTCACTTTTAAAACTGAGTTCACCCACTTTCAGAAGTTAGCATGTGTCGCTATAGCCTGTCACACACCTTGCTATCGGTGAGGTTTTGGTTATAAAAGAATCAATTAGTTTGTAGTGTAACTGGAGGCCACGGCGATAGTGCCTCATTATTCCTCCACCTTGTGAATCGGTGTTCTATTTTTCTCCATTGGTTTTACAGAAAATATAAAGCTCCCATTCTTCCTCTGGCTTTACCCTACACTTAAATAACCACAAAGGATAAGAGTAAATAGATAACAAATTGAAACCATTGTGTCACAAAGAGCCCACTACACGTGGTTACAAGATTGGAAAGGTTTACCCTACACTAAAATAACTACAAAGGACAAGAGTACTAGAGAACAAAAGGTGTGTCACAGTGTGGCCTTGCCATTTACATTTAAAAGTATCTGAAGGCAAAATAAATAAATTATGGAAACTCAAATATTTCACCATGCAAAACATTAATCTTCAAAAAATCCTCCAAAAAAAACCAAAATCCTTCAAGATTTTGTAACTGTGTAACTAATCTCAAGTTTCATCACAAGCCAAAATAACATCTTTCAAAAATCCTCCTATAAAAATAGGCCTATTATCTAGGGGCCAAATCCCTTAAGCTACTATACTCTATAATGAATCTAAAAACAAATTGAATGTGGAATAGAGCCCATTACACATGATTACAAGATTGGAATAGTTAATCCCAACACCACCAAACTCTAAATATCAAACAAATGATGACAAGACCTTAGAAGGTGTTGTTAATTTATTTGAAGAGATTAATCAACAAGCGCTGTTCATAACCTATTGTCCTTAACTAGATCACATGGTTTCTCTAACTTTGCTAGTTACAACCATGCAATAATGCACCAACATTCACCCAGAAATACATACATGTCCTACATAAGAACAACCAAGTAACACATTTGAGCATTTTAGTACCGAAATGGATAACAGATCCAATTGGCTTTCATAGCCTAGAGTTTTTAAAGCTCCAGTTCTAGCATTAAAAGGAAGCCCTAATTTTCTTGATTAACAGATCATATTAGGCAAACAATTTGCCTGGAAAAATATTAGCAAAATAAACACCATGTTTGCTTTCAATCCACATTGAAAATGGGAAGGAGGGTTCTCGAATCCCATCCCCAAATGTAATAGACATTATTATGATTCTGGTTCCAAATTTGGAAGCAACAATTGTATGTAGAAGTTTCAAACAAAAATAACCACATCCCATCTTGTTTCCCAACACTAAAATATAGAAAAGGGTAGGTACAATGTAATATGTAAACTCAAATTCCAAACCCAAACCCATCCTCCTTCGTTTTTAGTAAAGCTTTCATTAAGGAAAAAAGAAAAAGAAATTGTACCTCTCTTATGGAGGGAGTCACATTTTGATCATCATATTTCCCAAAAGGAACAAAAGCAAATCTCAGTTCACACCATCAACACCAAGTTACCTTGCAACAACAGAAATGCCCATTCTTTGGATTTAGCAACAATCAAATGGAGTTAGGGTTCATAGTCTAGGTTTTTTTGAGAAAGTTTGTTGACATGACATTTATTGAGGTCGACTACCTATTCTGAGTGCACAGTTTGAGGTGCATATTTACTGGGCTCTCAGCAGGCCAGCCGGGCCTACTGGGATGGCTCTTCAGATCGACTTCCTAACAATAGGTTAGGTAAGGAAATATTTAAGTAAAGTGAAAGTATTAAAAAAAAAAATTGAAAAGTCAGTAGCTAAAAATAATTAAAATATTAGATTTCAGTGGGCCATGTTGAACCACGTTAGTAGCTTTACCTTTTTTGAGTGAGGCGTCTTAGTAGCTATTTTAGATGAGGGTACAGGGTCCAATGAAATAGAGCAATCTTATTGGATGAGAGCCATAAATTGGACCCATGGCTTTTAAGTGAAGGTCCAAGACCAAAAAGTGCCAAATTCAGGCTAAACCTACATGACACCATTTTGGAGGGGAAATTAATTGGTTCAAACCCCTAAGTAGGAAAAAAAAACCTAAAAAGGAGGGCTCATGATTTGAAGAACCTAGATGCAAGCTATGGTCCAAGGCAAGGTCCAACTCAAAGATTCAATTTGCTTCCAATGAATCCAAATTGGTTCTTAAGAATTCAGACCTTCGACCCTTATCTAAAGTGAGCTTAAGCCCCAAAATGGTAGATTTGAACTCAAAGAGTCTGATTCAGTCCAAACATGGTATATTTGAAATATTTATAAATAATTTTTTAAAACTTGGGATTTTTACCATGGTCTAATGTGGGTGATGGTTCACCCAAGGCAGTTGCAATGTTGCCAAGACATTAAACACCTCATTATAAACCTTTGCGAGCTCACACAAGGTGATCCCAATGCTGGGAAGATGTTAGACACCCCATTATGAACCTTTGTAAATGTCATTGTGACACCTTCTGTGGCACTTGCATGGTTATGCTCTCCATGTTTTGTTAAGAAGAACCAAACAAACTTGTGTTGCATGTATTGTAAATTATGACAAGATTTGAAGTTATGAACAACAAACAAGTTAAAAGATTGAAACTATGTAATTTTATTACATAATTACGAAAATTTATGTGTTTTGTCTCACAAACAATTTTTCACATATTAGTTTTTATGCATGTTTAATATGTCATAGTCATCATTCTTATCATGAATTATACATCTTTACAAAATTATGTACAAATAAATTAACATTTTTTCAATTTTTAATATTAAGTTTATTTTATTAAAAGTTTAATATTACATATCAAATTTCATTCTAGTAAAATAAAGATGTTTTCAATTAGTTTTCAACATTCACTCATATACTAAAAATAGAAAATAAACAAGAAAGTTTTTAAAATCTTACATTTTACTAATTCATCATTAAAAAAATTAAACAACAAAGTTATAAAAGTCTTATACCCTTGATGACTCATGATCTTGCGATTCATCTAATTTCAATCATGCATAATAAATGATGTGATGACTTTTTTAATAAGTCATTTAGTTTGGGTTATGCACATTAATTTATGCCATGACTTGTTAGAAATTATTCATCATAATTCTAATGAGTCATACATAAACACAATTGACTTATAATAACTTATTACTTAGCCTTTTGTTACATCCCATCAAATTACAAACCCCCTTACATAATAAAAAGGAGGCAAAGGCCAAATAACAACCAATGGCTTAAATCTATCCACTCAATCAAACCTTATGGAAAATTTATGCAAAGTGTCATGTAGAGCACACACTTCATTGGCACCCACAAATGGAGGTGGTTTAACGTTTTGCTCTTAATATTTTATATGATATTTGTCATCTCTCCCCTTGTAGTTCACTTTATACAAGCTTAAAAGTTGAGTGACCTCCCTAATTTAATAGTTTCAATTAAGCCACACATTAACTAGGTGGGCAACATGTTAAAGTACCTAAATATTTAGTCCATATAAAGAATATCCACATTTTTTAACATGTTGGCAACATAGAAACTCCATACTAAATCATTCTCCCCCACATTTTTATGATCATGAATTTTGAAACATGGTAAATAAAACCTAAAGGCCAAGGACTTTACCAAAATAAAGCCTTGTGTTCAACTTTGTCTCACATTGGCCCAATTATATTAAAGCCCCAAGGCCATAATAAAGGTTCATGCACTGTTTTGCTTCACAAGCTCAATTCCCATGAAACATGGGGGCTTTGGTTTTACGCGCCATGTAAAGACCCAAGGATTTATTTTACTTTGTGATATTTAATAGGTATCATAAGAAAGAAATTCTTTTTAAAAATGGACATCATAAAAAAAAAATGCCCATAGGAATGGCCACTTCATTTTTTTTAAACATATGCCCTTCATAGAGGAAAAAAAGTAGGTTGTAACATGCCCTCCATCTATAATACAAAAATCATAAGAGATCTTTAGAAGGATGAAATTCATGTACAAGAAAAATTAATTGATGTTGACATGATGGATTCTCAACACAATGCTCGCCTAATAAAGGCATCTCATGAATCAAAGACCTCATTCAAGTTGTAATCCATTGACATGTGGTACATGAATCTGTAGCCAAGAAATTTGCATAGATAGCTACTATGGGGTGGAAAAGAACCATGATCTATGATGTGATTTGTTGGTTCTACCTTATAAAGGGATTGAGACTAGTGAACATTGAGAGGTTTTCATTTCATCCCACATTTTGAAAAATATTCACCATTTTTATTACTTATTACCAATGGTGTGCAATGATTTTTTTCAAATTTCAAATGCTGAATCATTGGTTAATATCCTAAGAGAGTTTTAACATTAAATGGTGCATTGTTTTAAAACTAGTCTAGATAGTAAAAATAATAATTAAAAACCTACTACCAAATTAAAAACAGAATTCAAATGTGGCCCAAAAAAGTCAGATTCTTTTTCTTTTTTTTTCACATTTGGCAAAACTTTGCACCAAAAAAACAATGAAGATGTGTAATCATTTCAATTTATACATAGCCACTACTCCCAATTGTATGAAAAAACACTATAATCAGACAAACACCATTTTCAATTTTTTTTCAAAAATGGTTATATATGAAGATTGGGTCTTTCATATTTTGAAAATTAGCCATGGACACAAATCCTAATAACTGCGTTGATAACCATCAAAGGTCACTTTCATTATGTTGTGCTTGTTTTTTAAAAAGAACCTTTGGTCTTGATTTTGACATTGTAAAATTTATTTGAAGGGTTGAACTTGATTTTTTCAAATTTCTAGACCTTTTAATTTCAATTTAATACATTTTTCAAATTCAAGAACTTTTGAACTTGGTTCGAAATTGGATTTAATTCCACATACACACCCCCAAATGTTCTATTGCATGGGTACAAAAATTTACAACAAATCAAAAAAACAATCTATCTATGTAGATACAAAGTTCAACAATTAATTAAACTTAATATCATAGTTCCTTTATCATTTCAAACTTTTCTTGCCAAATATATTTTACTTTTTTTTTTGTAATAATATTTTCAAAAGAAACTTTTTTGACTTGAATTGAGGTGATATATATATATAATTTTTTTTTATTTTTTTTTTT
>Ga0209208_10000546_pt1 | contig 49369 bp, 33 predicted proteins | sample S1TSphfallax_3_FD_187694 | JGI IMG/M metagenome (GOLD analysis project Ga0209208, IMG submission 187694) | Host-associated microbial communities from peat moss isolated from Minnesota, USA - S1T2_Fd - Sphagnum fallax MG (SPAdes) (version 2) | ecosystem: Host-associated > Plants > Peat moss >... | reverse complement strand
TTATAGTAATTATGAAAATTAATGTTATGTTTAACAAATTATTGTATTTATAGTTAATAATTACCAAGAGAAAAAAACTACTTGACCTATAATAATTCTTACAAAAATAAATGTAATTATACAATAAAAAATGTAATTAGTTGAATAATAATTTTTAAAAAATTCGTGTAAGAATTTACTTTATAATGACAATTGTTAATTCATAACTTATAATTTTAACAAAAATATTTAAAGATTTTAATCTTTCAATTAGAGTCGTTAAATTAGTTTTACATTAATTATATTATATATAATTGAATCAGATTTTTAAAAATAATAAAATATTTTGAAATATTTTAGTTATTTAATTATTCATGAGTTATGTATTAATAACTTGTGAGTAATTAGATAGTTAGTTTGTTAAATATTAAGAAATTATTGCTTAATTAAGTAATTGATAATGAATATTGAATATTTGTAGTGTATACTTTATAATTTAAATATATGTAAATTTAATCATTATTAATTAAATGATTATTTAATTATCTAGTATTTGAATTGTTTATAATTCTAAAAACTAAGAAAGTAAGGCATGAAGAAAGTTTTGAAATCCCAATTTAGTTTGTGAAGAAGTTGGAACTTCAAAACATATCCCATTCCCAATTTGAACACTATATAAACAAAAGGGTGTGGTCATCCAATGCCACATTAAGAAAATTGTACACATGGGATGAGCCAATCAAAAGGCTTGACCCAAAACAAAAAAACAAATTATGCGCATTTAAAAAATACTTACCTTCCCAACCTATTTATCTACCTAGCTAGGTAGGTACCTAGTTTGACCTACCCACCTAGGTTGATCTATGTACCTACCTACCTAAATACCTACCTATATGAATAAGTATTGAACTTAGGAAAGTAAAACCTACCTACTTTTTTTTAAAAACCTAAGTAGGTAGGTTGGTATGTAGCCTAGGTTTGTAGGCACCTATTTATGTACCTACCTAGGTACCTATCAATTTAATATTTTGATTTTGATTTTAAAATTTTAATGCCACGTGGCATACTCACATTGGGCCACGTGTCATAATATAATATCATCAAAATATTTGAATTGAACGTCCTAAATTATTTCAAAATAATAATAATAATAATAATTTAAATAATCAAATATTACGACACATGGCAGCACATCATTTGCCCTCAATTGTGACCAAAATAGTTGCATCTTAGTCGCATGTGACAATACGTATACAATGAAGTCAAAGGATGAAATGTATTTGTTGACTTTTTTTCATATAATACCCTTTGTCATTTGCGACTAATTTATCACATGCGACTTATTTTAGGCGATTAAAGGGATTTTAATTGCAAAATGTCTCTTGTGACTAAAATTTAGTTGCAAAGACTAGTCGAAAATACATGTTTTTCTTCTAGTGACAGGGCCAAGTTATTCCATATGCTTCTTTTGAATTAGTTGTATGTCAGAGGGCAAGAAAGTGAAACTAGCCTTCCATGCGGTGGTTATAAACTGTTGTGGAAATATGGCTATGAGTTTCATCATTCTCGAAGCCACCACTTGCCTTGGAATAGGATCAATGTTTACATAAAATTCCTTCGAACCACCATCCTTGACTATAATAGTGTTTCGAAACTTGTACCAATACCACCAAAGAGCTCTAATAATGTAATCCCCTCCTTAAGTGGTGTTTAGGTGATTAGCTAACAAAGTACTAGCTTAATCGGTTTGCCATGGCTCTCCATGTTTTCAAAACTAGACAAAGCTTTGACCAAGGGCTTGTGGGCTGCTTTGAACCTTTGTAAAACCTCTAGTCCATGTTGAATGTTAATAGGAACCACCTTCAAGCTTTCAATAGCTTGGGCCTAAGCTATTTCCTCCTCATCTCCCTCTGTCCACTCATGGCTAACTTATTGGATGTAGGAAATAGGGTGTGTTTCCTTGAGCATAAAATGGTGAGCCATAGGATTATGGTTCCCATTTAAATCAAGGGGTATGTATCCTAGGTGGTGGCCATCAATTTCCCAATCCACTCGGTAGTACGCATGTTCGAACCAGTTATCAATTGTGAAACTTGGTGGAAACATGACCTTTTGCCCAATGAACACATCGTAATTAGTGGCATTGGTGACTAAACATTTGACCTGTAGGCAAAGCTCCTGATATGTACCTTCATTGAAGTTAAGTGCAATCAAATTCGAGCTCTCCCCAAGTACTTCTTCTACGCTCCCATTAGGGATATAAATTTGCCTCATAGATTTCTGTAGTTTGGAATTGAGCATGCCCATCTTTTTGGCGAATTGAACTTTAAAAATCACTGGTTGGGCACATGTATTAAGAAGTACCACTTTGGGTGTATGTCCCCCCACCTAGATTGATGACTCAATATTGTCAACAATGGCAACTCCAGTGGTGATGGAAGTTCTCTCCCTAGACATCACCTTTGAAAATGAATGAGAGATTTTGTGGAGAGAATGGTTATGCACAACGCCTTTGCTAAGTAACAAATCCACAAATGAGGTGTTATTAATTCCCTTTTGATATGTGAATGTAGAATTAGAGGTAGGAGAGCCCATTAGTTTAGCCATGCTACAACTAATGACCATATTACGAATGCCATTTGCAACATGTGAACCAATCGAATGTCTCTCCAAGGTGTTGGATGGGACCCTTGTAGCATGTGGATCAAGGATTGAAAGAGGACCTGATGTAGTGTTCAGGTTATCCTTTAGTACTTAAATTTTATCCTTGGTGCTTAGCTTCAAATCTTGAAAACTAAACAACAATATATTCACAAGCTTTTGCACCATTTCATGCATTTGAAATTGGCACTCCATAAATTGATCAGTTGAAAATTGTGTGTTTTCTTTATGTACATGTATTCTGGGGACATGAAAACTTGATGCCTTAGTAGCTTGTGGTGTTGATGCATTCCTAGGCTCCTGATAGACTCGCATGTGAGTTTGAGGTGAAAACAACAAGAGAGCAAGGAGTTGGGAACCACTCTTTAGTTTGCAACACTTTGGGGTTAGAGGGGCTTGTTGGAGCTTTGGGATGGGACTTGAAAGAATGACAAGCATTTAATCACTCACACGGACCTGCACAAAACCAAACAACAAGGTGGTTAATGCAAATTCGGACTCACAAGATTCATCACGACCCAAACTTGGGGGAAGCCACCACCTTCCCCCTTATAGTATATTATGTGCCTTTCCATGAGGCCCACATCCAAATGGCATTTTGTCCCGGGACTCCCAAATGGGAGTCCCGAAATTCCCAAAGTTGAGACTTTTACAATTTTGGGGCCCCATAATTTTATGTGGAGACCTTTGATTGAGATGAGGTTTAAAGCAAAGTTGGTTCCTTCGTCAAAAGCTATTCAATGGTGTGTCGCACGCCACATGCACGCAAGGAAATTGGGGTGATTCTTGACTTTTAGTGGTCATGAGTCAAATTGCCCATTTGACTTTCAACCTTTCTTTTGGCCATAACCTATGTTTTAGGTGTCCAAATGGGTCATGCAAGCCCATTTTAGACATTTACGTTTCAATAGTTTTTCAATGATATAAATAACTTTTTAGTCCATTTGGTTTTGATCCCTGCAATGGTTCTCTAAAGATTTGGGAGTCCACCGGGACTCCAAACTTTCAAAGAGGAAACTCCCTTGGGAGTGTGAAGGTTCATTCCCTCACACTTTCCTTCACTCCCAAGCTTCTTTTTGGCCCGCAACCTTGCAAGCCCTTGCCTTGGTCACGAGCCCAAGGCTAGGGTTGTGACAAGTGTAGTTGTCTCCTCCCCCCTTGTTAACAAGGTGCGTTTTTCTTCCGTGTTGAGAGGAAGAAAAGATTATGGCATGATTATTTAAGCTCCTCTAGCCTTGGTAATAGGACTTGAACTAGATGCGAGTCCATTAGTTTGAATTACTTGCCTAGTGGCAGAAATTCTGGGTGGCACACTAGCCTTTTGTGCTACGAAGTAGGAAGGGCAAAAAGAAATGGCAAATTCTGGTGTGAAATTAGAATTGTGTGCACTAGAAAAAACATATTCCGCAACCATGGCATTGTGTGAGAGGCCATAGAAAGACCTAGGAGGTCCCTCTCGTGATCTTGAACCTTATATAGGTTGGACATGACTAGCTGGTTGGGAAGATTTGTCTTTTAGATTAGCAAGTTGGGCCCTCAATGATTCAAGTTCATTAAAGTTTGAACTTGAGCGGCATGGGCTTGAAGCACCTCCCTCTTGTTAGCATTGTGTTCCTTCTTCTTAGCATTCTTCCTAAAATTACCCTTGGTGGGGAAAGCTTGAGTGGAGGGCTAAGGTGCCTTGGCTTTTGGTTGAAGGGCAACAAAAAATGTTGGTAGATTTTGTTGTAATAATCAAAATTATTTCCGTTTCGGGAACTTGACAAAACAAACAACTTCCTGATGTCCCTCTTTCCCACAATAATCACAAAAGATATCCTCCAAAGGAATGTTCACTAGCTTTATGGGTAAGATTGTTATAGTAGTTGCAAGAAGGTAGGATGGGTGGAGTTGAGTGCAGCACTTTAGCCCTTGAAGAAGAATGTGATGATCTGGTTGGCGCAGCTGGTGGAGGTTGAAGCCTTAAACATGATGGAGGCCTCATAGTACTAGCCTCATAATGTGCATGAACTTGTTCCAACTTTTTAGAAATGTTGTACACATCCAACAAAGTGTACAAATTTCCAAATTCTACAAAAACCTGTGCATGAAGTGTCGGAGTTCCTTCTAATAAACGAAGATACCAATGGGTAGCTTCTAGGTCTATGATGTTATGAGTATCTTTTTTCAGCTTGAGAAGCTTCTTGTACAACATCTTGAGGGTTTCATCTTGCTATTGAAAGAAGGTGGTGAGTTGTAATTTTTTTTTAGAACTCTTAACCAGAAATTCTAGCTCAAGAACTCGAAAGAATTCCCCCACTGGATCAACAAAAGTTGGTGCATCGATGGTGGGAGGATTGTTTGCAGTAATAACAATGAATTATTGAGGATAAAGGTTTAATGAAGTAGGTACTAGATCTGGAGGTATTAGATATGGATTATTGGACATAGCCCCATGATGTACAATGGTTGCTTGCAATGTAGTTTGAAAGGTGGTGGTGATGGTTGTGGCATAAGCTAGATTGGGAATTTGGGTGACGCCCAAAATCCTTGGAAAATGTTGTTCGTAAACATTCAATACTTCATAGTGCATATGACGAGCCAATTGTTTGAATGCAAATGCTTCGATGTAATTAACATCATACTTGAGTTGGAATTCATAAACCACAATTGAGAAAGTTGCTTGGAACTTTCTAAAAGAAATGGTACATGGCCTTTCGTTGAACTTTTCAATTATCTCAGAGGAACCATTGACCTCCATGGTGTATATGGGTGTAAAGGTAATGGCTTATAGCAAAATATATAGTGATGGTGTGAAAGTTGGTGCGACAGTAGGCGTACCCCATTGATTAACCCCTCCAAATGGACTTTGATGTACCTTTGATGTAGTGTAAGTTGAACCTGAATTCTTGGTAGGAGTTGTATTGGATGACGATGGTGTTGTAGACGTTTGATGGTACCATCGTGAAGATTGTGAGCTCAAAGAAATCGGTTCAAATGATCATGTGTTACTTCGTAGTTGATACCTAAACTTTGCTAAGTGGTAGTGTTATCATCATCTGAGGACATGGTGTTGTCCCATGCCTCAAATTTTGTAGTAATACATAGCATTAGCTACAAAGTTCTAACACAACCTATGCAATTAAATGCAATTGTAATGAAAATTGATATGTGAAGTGCTTAAAAAAAGTACTTTAAGCAACTTTCAATTTTTGTAATCACTAGTGCTAAATGACGAAGTACATGATTTTTTTTGTATATTTATGTATTAATATGGAATACATAAATGTATGTATTAATATGAAAATATGTAGATGTACGTATTAATGAAAAATACCTATATACAATCTTGAAGAATACATACATATGGTTTGAATAATATGATATTAGATACGTATGTATTACGTAGATACGATTTGAAGAATACAATGCATCAACGGGGATGAATGGCGACAGACGAACATTGATGGATGGAAGGGATCGAACGAACGAAACCAAATGGACAGACATTGACAAACATTGGACGAAAGTTGATAGACATTGGACGGAAGTTGACAAACGTTGGACGAAAGTTGATGGATGTCGAACGGAATTGTGGGATGTTGGATGGAATTGTGACAAACGACAATGAATGGTGACGTTGACGAAATTATGACGGATGGTGAGGGATGGCGATTACAACGAATGGCGGATGATGATTACAACGGATGACGGATGATGACTGCGACAAATGGCAACGATGACGATGTTACAAAACAATCTGCGTCTATGAGTTTTGCAACGATGGTGTGCAGAAAAGAAAAGATTTTTTTTTTTTCCTTTTATTTCATTTTAAAAAAAAATTCTCTTTTTCACTTCTTCAACGGATCTTGCAGGTTGATCCTTTGACATTTGTGTAGAGAGCCAACATAGATGGAAATAGTAAAATGACCTTTGAAGAAATGAAGGAAGCCAAATGTTTACCGATTTGGAGGTCCTGCAACAAATTTGCACAAAAAATTAGAACAATAAAAAAATTAAAACACAAAAGAAGAAGAGGAGGAAGACTAATTTGGATGTAGAGTAGTGTGTAAATGATAGGCGGGTACTAAGCCTACGCGTGAGTGAGATCGAAAGCTTAGGCTTGCAAAAGCTTGTAGTAGTAGTCGCCATGGGTTTTTTTGGTGTCCCTTTTCCCTCGTTTATGCTTCTATTAGTTATGGTTGTTGTTGTTCATGTTGTAGCTACAGTACAAGAGTAGGAAAAAAAATTAAAAAAAATAGCAATTCAAGAACACAAAAAACCGATTAGAAAAAAAAACCCGAAAAATTCAAAGTTAGGAAGGAGAGAGAACAAGAAAAATTTGTTGCTTTCAACATTAAGCAATAAAAAACAAATTTTTTAGAATTAAATTGAATCGAAAAGAAGGAAAGAAAATGTAATGTATGTAAATAGTGGTCGTGTAATAGCCGCCGTGAACATCTAGAAATCCAGTTTGATTATGGAGGAAACTCTCTTTGACAAAGGAATTCTATAAAAATTAATAAGAGAAGGGAAGAGCTTGGCCTTTTATATAGCTGTCAGCAAAGCTAAAACCTTAAACAAGCTATAACCTTAAAATACCTAATAACGTACAATAACTTAAGAACGTACATTAACCCAAGAACGTACATTAACCTTAAAGGCATGATTGGCATGCCTGTAATTGACCGTTATGTATGAGGCCATGCATACGGGCATGACATGGGTGCTTTAACTATTTTTGGAAAAGACAATTTTGTATTTAGTTATTTTTTTTTGGGGGAAAAAAGTTCTAAATTGGTGACAAAGTTGTTTGAGGATGTGTATATAATTTAGGAGGTGACAAAAAAAAATAAAAATGTCATAAGACGAATGTGCATATTTTTTACAAACAAATTTGTATGAAATATCTCACCTAATTTCTAGGGGCCAAAATCCCTTGAAGCTACTATAGTCTATAATGATTCTCAACACAACATCCTTGCCTTACAAGGTAGGGCCAACAAACTAACATTCATTAACTTTTCAAGTCATGAACACTTTTCTATCAATTCACTTGTACAATTTAAACAATGCAAATGATCAGTGCTAATAGAACTAACATTAAGTCATGGACTTATCATTGACTCACATAACTCTAGCTTAATAGAATTAACATCGAGTCATTGACTCACATAAGTCTAGCTTGAAAGGAGACACCATTCCCCTCTCTATAATATATTCTGAAATTATTATTCTTGAAGATTTTTTGAAAGTGATCATGTTAACAAGACGGGTTAAACCAAGTTGTCACAAGCATGAGACCCATGACAAACTATGAAAATAAATCATATAATAAAAAACATGTGAAGTTGTAGATAATAATTATAATGTTAACAAAAGTAACATTGAATTGTTTTTTAAATTCCCAAAAAAAAACCTACGCTCACCTCCTTACTCTACTACAACTACTCAAGTAGTAGTTAAAAATTTACACAAAAAAAAAAAGAAAAAAAAGATCTGTCATCTAGAAATAGATATGAAAAATGAATTACAATATGGAACGAATGGCTTGCTATAAAGAGTGGAACTAAAATATGGAATGGCTGGCTGTTAGAGTGGGCATTCCATTTTTTGAAATGCCACCCAAATGGAGGAAAAAAATATGCTGGGTAACGTGTCCTCCACTTGCACTAAAAAAATAAAATGGGAGGAGGTCTGCCCACAACAGAAAAAGTGAAGTAAATATAGAAGGGTGCACAAAGAAAATTTCTTGTTTGCAGGTGTGACCCTACTGGGTCACAGAAGTCATCAGATCTCTTGCAAACGTGCATGTGTTGAGAAAACAAGAAGAGAGAGAGAGAGAGAGAGAGAGAGATATCGCAATAGATTTCGTGCGCATTTGTAGGTAGCCTACAGACTAGAGACACACGTCACAGAAAAAGCTGTATTCTCCCTCCCTCCTTGGTGGTCTGTCTATGCACCCATCCGTGACCCCAAGATTCATTCAGACGCCTAAAACCTCATCAGCCAGCGCCATGTGGAAACCTTCTAGCTGACCCATCAAGCTCTTGTTTTATATTGCTTTGAACCTCTCCACATGGAAAAGACTATTTCGGGGGTATCTGTGTCCCTTGAATGAGGTGTACCAAGAATGTGGGCACCACCTCTGCTGCCACCTTGATTGGGTGGTACCCTTAATATTCTGGTAATGCCCTTGACCTGGTGGCATCTCTGCCACTTCGAACCCTCATGCCAATAGAAGAATCTTACCATCTGATGAGTAGTAGAAGAATCTTGTGAGTAGAAGAAATGGGAGTGAAAACTTAGATCAGGAATGATTTTCAAGAGCAGATAATGCAGAAGTGCAGCCAAATGGATCTTGGACCAGTGTCCATGGGTTGCGTTCGGAATCTCTTTTCTGTGTATATCCAGGTTTGACTATAATACTTACCAGCGTTGGGCAGTTCTTTACTTTTATGAAGAACCTCTGGTTCTCTACCAAAACAAAAGATTCAGAACTGTCTCGCTTCCAGTTCCACACATAATGGAACTGACTCTGTATTGGTAAAGCACTGCCTGGAATTTTCATGTGTAGTTTCAGCTCCCTTACCTGCCTGAAGAAACCTGTTTTCATCAAGTGGTCTCTTCTGCGGTGGAAGGTACCAGTCTGGCTGTACTAGGATCTTTTTGACCAGCGGAAGGTACCAGCCATCTTGTCACTATTTCTAAAAGGTGGAAAAATTCCTGGGAAAAGGACCTGAGTATAGGCCCTTCTGTGATTTTCGATCTGTTCCCCATGGCTTACTGGACTTGGGCACAGATCTCAAGTCACGGAAGGGCCAGTACTTAGGCCCTTCTCCTATACAGAAAAGTAAATTCCAGTTCTGGTTTTGGGTTTTGAAAATTATTCCCCATCTCGATCCATTCTTACTAACTCAGATTGGAACTGATGGTTGATTAAAAGTTAACCTCTGGTTTAACCCCTGGTTCTAGTCACATTTGTCAAAAAATAAATAAATCCTGGTTTTCGTTTGAGTTTTGGTTCCATGTGTAAATAGACCCCAGTTTCAAGTGTGAATCCACCTTTATTAGCTTAACATAAAATTTTCATGGTAAGTAAGATCAAGTCCTAAATGACAAGCATGATGTCAACTGTAAAGTCCCTAACACTAAGTGTGAAAGCACCTTTACTCACTGAAGTCGGTACCCACTTACCCAACAATGGCAATTACTCGTGCTCCTTCATCAGTACTTATCACCAGCCAGAGCGAACCAGCACCCACCAGCACACTATGGAGGACGAATAGTTTGTGGACCGTAAACACTTTGTTTCATGGGTATTCTTGTCCTAGTCCTAACCATGGTGGTTAGTTATGTACTATCCATACAACAAGTATGTAGAAAATGTTCATGAATTGGGGGGGGTGGGAAAGAGGAGAGAGAAGCCAAAAACTCCAATCATATAACAATGAAGGAAGGAAAGATTCACGTCTGGTTTATTTATATGGTCAACATAAGAGTTAGTTTAATGCTAATGGACTATTTAGGGTTTTTCTCTTGCGGGCTCCGACTTGTGGTCCTCTTCTCTCTTTGTACTTCCTTTCCCCCTTTGCTGGGACTATTTTCTTTCTCTAATTTAGAGCATCTCCAACAGCAGCAAATTATTTACTTTGGATGAAGTACATTTTTCAAATAGCCTGAAATGCTTTCACTAACCATTTGGAAAAAAATTGAAACCTTGGGTTTCTTTTTTTAATACAAATTTGAAAGAACCTCAGGTTCTTGGTTCAAGCTTTTTTTTCTTAATTTGATAGAAAAAAAAAAAGGCTCCATGACTCTATGTAGGTATACAGGATTCAACAACTAATTAAAATTAATACTTAACAATAAAATTTAGCTTACTCCATTATAGTATTTAATAAAATTCAACTTTCTTACCTATAGATCCTGTTTTGCTAAATATATAATCGAAATCAAAACCAAGAATTATTATTTTTGTTGCATGATTCGATTTTTGTGCTTGTAAGGTTGTCAACTTATGTCCAAGTCACCAAAAACTAAATTAAAAAATAATAATCCAAACCCATGATTTCTAGCATTGCTGACACTTGGATAGAGTTCAATAGGGGGTAGGGGGTATTTCGCAGTGTCGTAACTTGTGAGGGTATCCAGTTTGAAGGGTAAAAAAAATAGGGGGTTCTTGGGACCCAGACTTGAGTTAACATCATTTTGTTGGAACTAGCACAAGAATTGAATCATGAAGAAAATGTTTTGCTAGATTCAAAACTGAAATTGTGAAAAAATATTTCTGAAAACATGGTCAGGATTTGTATGTTCAAAAGTTGATTTAAAAATTAAAAGTAAAAAGAGACTGACCTTCATAATTAAATATTAATTAAAAATTAATGATTCAACTCTATATTTAGATAGACCCTTGTTTTAATTTTGTTGCACAATTTTGTGCTCACATAATCTTTAGCATTGGAGAATGTGTAATGTGTGCATAGAACTGGACCCAGTTCAAAAATCAGGTCCAGAGGTTCTTAAATTTGACAAAAAAATACAAAAAATTGGAATGGAAATGTTCAAATTTTGGAAGAGATTGACTGAAACCCTTACTGGAGAACCTCCTACAAATAAATTTTAGAGTATCAAAACCGAACTGGAGGTTCTCTCCAAAAGGAGGAACCCCACAACACTTCTATTATTTAGCCTCTCATAATGACCTAGTAAAATTTTGATTTCATTCCCAAATTTATATTATTTTTGTTATGCAGCTTCCAAAAAGGGCCTAAAAAGTAGTCACGAATCTTAATCGTTTAGAAAAAATTAGGGCTCAAATTGGCCTTCAATTGTTGATGGTTTGGTAAAATTAGAGCTCAAATTGGTGACCAAGACGAAGAAGCCAAGAAGCGCAAGAGTCGTAGGGTGTGAGCTTCGTAGCCTGCTGCATCTTCTTCTCTCTTGGACCCCCCGCTCGCTCTCTCGCTCGCTCGTAGTTGTGGCGAATTTCTGTTCCTCCTCCTCTTCTTCTCCGTTCTCCGTCAATTTTGCAGTGCTTTGGTGAGCGATGTACAAAGATCATTTCATCGCCAGTGGTGAATTGAAACACAGTTTCGCAGGTAACAAATTCTTTCGTAACATGAACTCTCAGTAACATGAACAGTGTCTCTCTGCACTTTCAGTAATCCGCCCTCTTTCCGTTTGTCATGTGCGTGTGCGTTTTTTTAGTGTGTAATTTTGCGTGTTTCGTTAGGGGGAATCCATCCCGAAGCGTAATTCCTTCTTTTTCGAAGGCCATTTTTCGGCTTTTCTAACGCATGGAGGTAGTGGAAGTAACACGGGGAAACAATTTTGGAAATTTTATTTTATTTGTAAACTAGGTCGTGTTTTGTGGATATTTTCAGAAGAGAAAATGAGTTCTAGAAGATTTTGGCAACTCTCCTTCTCTCTAGACTGTCCTTGATTTGTTGATTCTAGAAAACGCTGGTTTCGATCTTGCTAGTTAGCGACTCCGTTTTTGTTGTTTCATTTCTTGTCAGCTTTGACCTAGAACTGCGTCCTAGAGGTTGTGGCCGCTAGTCTGAAATTCCATGAGAAAGGTAAATTTAGGAAATCGATGAGAACAGCAAGTCTGAAATGGTTTGAATACATGTGCGTGCTTCATTACATGATGACACGATAACAAATTAGCAAGCACCGGCAGACCATTGATACTTCGCTTTGAATCTCCAATTCTGGTGTACTCTTTGCTTCAGAAAATACAGAAGAAAGATTTGTTCTATAACATCTCTAGATACGTTCTCATGATCTGGTGTTCATGCTGCTTCTGGATGGGAACCAAACCAGAAATGAAGATTGCTGTGATGTACAATCCTATGACAGCAGTGGAGGCTATCTGATATATTTGAGGAGGAGTTATTTCCTATACACAGGGGTAAGGAAGATCTCTGGTATTGCACTCCCCGGAAGCTACAACAATGAAGAGGGCATTTCCTTTCCATGATGAATTGGATATGGTGTTCGGAGAATGGAGTCAATTGGGAGAGTATCTACTGTGGTTTATCTCTCTGCTATCTGGCATCCTCTTTTGTAAGCTTGTGCGTTCCTTTCTCTGAGAATATTTTTTCTTGAGTATACTCTCCTCATCTTGTACTTCTATTTTGTGATGCTAATCTACAATGTCAGTCCTTGATGACCATTGCTGTTATGAATGCCTGGGTTATACAATATTTCTTCTCCATGGTACTGATGCTTATGTAGTGGGAGATTCTGGGTTGGACAATTCATTGTCAATAGAGTGTCCTCCCTTTCTTCTCGCCACTCTTTTAGTTTCTGTTCCTTACAGTTTAGGTTTTGTCATTGTAAACGAAGTCCGATTATTTCCTGACTCTTGATGGAAACTTAGTACATAGATTGGTGCCCTACACTAAGCTCTATGGCTATTGGGAGGTGACAAAATCATCTGGTATGGTAGTCAGTCACTAGCATGCTGTTGACCATCAATGGCCAAGGAAGAAACTGTCACTCTTCGTCTTGCAAATAGCTATTTCTTTCCTTTCTCATCCTCTCTTTTCTCCTTTTGGTTTTTCCTGCTGGCTCTGCCCAGAGCAAACAGACTGCACATTAGTGTAGGATTTGGGGACATTGAACTGGGAATCAATTCATAAATGACAGTTGGAGACTAGCTGTACTCTCTGTGCTTCTTTTGTTCATCAACTTCATATCACATTTAAATTACCTAACCAAGTTACTGGTGCAAGTTACTTGATTACATAGCTAGTCCCTTGCATCATGATGAAGGTGACCATGTAATAATTTCTGAGCGATGTGGTTATGACCTCACCCATTCTTGTTGTAATGTTCATGTTGGTCTTGCTGAGACTGACATGACAGTTACATTCAATGTGGATTGTTCTCTGCAATCTTATAAAAATGTTCCTATTGGGGTTGTCTCAAATTGTATTTGTATTCTTCAATTCTTATCAGGTTGTATATGCTTCAGTTCTTTCTTCCATTCTCATGTTACTCTTGTTCCTCCATCATTCTCAAGCACAATACTGGGTCTACATACTTTTCCTGCATTGAAGAGTTCTTTGTATGTGGGATGTAGGTGTACGCAATGTCCAAAGTGGTCAGCCCCATAGTTTTTCCAGCCTACAACAAAATTTTGGACAAAGACAAATTTGAGTGGCATAACAGGTTGTGCACCTTCTGCATTTGTTTTATGCTGAGAATCTCACACTGGCTTCATAACCAAACTGCACTTTATTTCTGTTAGATAATTGATTGGTGCCCTTGGAGTTCCAGGCTTTAAAATCAGCAGATGACAACATGGATGACTGAATATGGGTCATGTCTTAATGAACAGGATGTTTTCAACAGGGCATGCAATTCTGGCATCAATCTTTTCAGCTTATCTGTTGTACATAAGTGACATCTTTTATGACAATGCCCCATATGGCCCTGTTGTGTTTCGTAGCACTTTATTTTCACACTTCTGCCTTGGAGTAAGTTTGCTACACAGTCAGCTGTCCCATTAAACCACCTGGCCTTCTGCATGTAGCTGCCTACCTGCTTTTCCATTTGAATCTAATCTGGGTTATTTGAAGGCATATATAACATTGATTTTCTAGCTCTTGCTTGTTAGAGTAAAGGGTGGTCAAAGCTTCATCTGGCAATTGTACTTCATCAAGGATGAAAGACATTTTGAGTACACTCACAATATGTGATGGTCTGGAAATAGCATTTCATTCAGACAGCAGCCCACTTCTCTTATGAGTAGTCAACTAGCAGGTCTAGAGACAATATCATGAGATGGGCTGTGCTGAAATTCTCAGTCAAATAATGGGTCATAGTTAGTGTTCCACCCCGATTTTTGCTGACTGTAATCTCAAGCTGTCATCAGTGGCTCATAAACACCTCCATATCTATCACTGGATACTGCTATCAAGTAATTTTTAAGCATCTATGTGACCAATTTCTGTGGCAAGTTATTGTACTTATGCTTGATGATATTCCTAATCTCACCACCAGGATTGTGATTGCAGGATTGCATGTTAGTAGCTCATTGCTGATAAAAGCTTGTTCTTCTATTTATCTTTACAGTTTTCCTGTGGCTATTTCATTGCTGATATGGCGATGCTTCTCCTATTTTATCCACATCTAGGAGGCTATGAATATGTAAGTTCATTCTTTTCTTTTGGGTTCCAGCTGTCACAACTGATTCTTCTGGTCTATTTTTGTGAACCATTCCATGCATTTCAACTCTTAGAGGCTTCTGTGCAGAATTTCCTACTTGAGCATTGTGTACCTAAAGCTCTTCCCTTTTGATTAACAGTGAATTTTGGTTTCATCATGGGAGAAAATGTCTTGCTTCAGTGCCTATTTGGAGTGAATCCCTCTGTGTTCCAGACAGCATGATATTTCCCATGTTCTGTGATGAGTTTTCAGGTTATACATCATCTTATGTCAGTGGTGTCACTGGCACTAGCAATCCAATGTGGGCATGGACACATATACCTCTACATTGTTCTCTTATCAGAATGTACAACACCTTTTGTGAATCTTAGATGGTGTGTATTCTATCCTTGATTATGTGATATACTCTGTGGGTCTTTTATGTGATGCACAAAGGCCAGATATTTGTTTGGTTGCCATCCCTCTATTTAGCAGGACATATTTTGATCCCAACATGTGAATTGTGGCTGGGTTGTTTTTCTTCTTTGCTTCTGCTCCATAGGAATTGGATGCAGAGGCATTTCATCTAGAAATCATGGGAGGTTCTAAAGAGATAGCAAGGATGCTTCCAAATAAAAGCTGACCTGGAATTGTGGCAGGTTTTTGATGATGACAAAGCAGAAAAGCACAAAGCTGTACTTATTCAATGGAGTTCTACTCACCGTGCTATGGCTGGTACTCTTTGGTTTGCTCTTCAACTTTCTTACTTTCTGTATGTGATTTGTGTGAATGTCGGTGCTTTGTACTGAGAGAGCTGCACCTCATAGGGAATACTGACATGTTTTCTGACAAAATCTTCAGAAAAGAAACCTTGAGAAACCATTTTCTTGACTTCTGTGTCCCAGAGTAGGTGGCCAGAGGAGATTCCATGGTTCTTTGGCCATGGGAGATTTGGAAATAATATATAGAAACATTCATTAGAGCTGAAAGTATGGGTGTTGATGCAGCTTGCCCGTGTGTTGCTATTTGTATACTACTTCATCCACATGTACTTCCACTATGATCAGGTATGTACACTGGTGTATCCTTGGGCCCTTCCTATTAGTCTGACACAAAAAATGGCCAGAGGGTTTAAACTCATGATTGAGAGTATTCATATTGATGGTATTATTGTTGCTCAACAGGTGAGACAAGTGCATGATACTGGGTACTACTTCTTAGTATCAGCACCTGTAGTCCTGGGATTCATGAATCTTATGTGGTTCTTCAAGATTCTCCAAGCTCTGAATCGGACACTTAAACGCAAGCAAGCTCCATAAAACCCTCCACCCTTGCCCTCTTCACATTTTCAAGGGAAATTCAGCTTATTGCTTAGGAAGGCTTCTTCATCAAAAGTGTAGGATTTAAGCTATCAGGTGCTGTTCCATGTTTTGTTTGATTTTACCTCATTTTCTACTTTTCAAGTATTGTGGAGTTTAATAAAATTTTTAGTCCAGAATGTTTTTGCTCTGCAAACTCAGGCCATAAGTATCCAACTATATTCTTGTCAAGTTCATTAATGAACATGTTCAATAGTTGAGGAGATCTAACAAGACCAACTAAGGAGACTTCCTGATAATATTTCTCTGGTTATGAGCTTCATGCAGAACACCAATAAAACCAAACATAGAATATGCACATGATGGAGAAAAGGGTTTCTTGTGTGTAGTTAAAACTATTTTTTCCCGCGAAGACCAACAGCAATAAAATTCCATGTACATACCACGGGATGAAGTACATAGCCTTTAAATAGCATGAAACTGGAGTTTGGACAAGATGCAACGATTTCCAAAGGGCCAGTAACGAAATGATTTCTTTTGATTTGTTGACCCTATTGATTGGCTTGTGTGGCAGCATGTAAATACTCTCTCACTTTGTCCCATCCAATTTTTCATGTTTGTGGGTGGAGATGCTATTAGGTAATCTTTTCCATGGTAATGAAATACCTTGTTAAATCCAACTTGAATAGGGACATGTAAATGTCAATTTGGTTGCATCTCTTGCAACAATTTTAATTTCTTGAAAGTTCAATCAAGATTGGGTGTTCTTTGTTTTTGCCATTCTTTCCAAGTTTCAATCTGGAACAACTCTGATTGCTTGTTCACATTCTCAAAAAACTTCAGTCTCTTACTCAACTTGTTTAACAATCTTCAAGCTTTTAATCTTTGAATGTTATAATTAAAGAAGCTTTCTTTTTTTGTCCACACAAATCATATTCGGAGTCTAATTGTGGATTCATAAATACAGTAAATTTGGAACTTGTGCGAGGGAGCTCCTTGAGGATGATGCCCAGGAGGAGGATGTGTTTAATCTTGCAAGTTAAATCTTCAACGTTATTTGACCAAAACAGTCCTAATCAAAATGAAGGACCAGTCCTCACAAACATGCTCAAAACTCATGCAAATTTCAGAAACTTGGAAATCCAGTTCAAGGTAGAAAAAATGTAGAGTAGAGGAGGAGTGGAGGAGTCTTTTGGATGGTTTTTTGGGTTTGGGGTGGGGGAAGGTGGGGTGGGTGAGCCTTTATTTTTTGTGATTTTTGGACTTGTAGAATTGTCTTAACTGTTGGCGTCATAATTCTCAACAACAATTTGTCAAGAATGAAGGAAGGAATATTGGTAATTTTTACCAATGAACACCAAAAAAACACCTTCAGAAATTTGCAACCCATTTTTGTTGTAGTGTATAGAAGTTTGAATGAACTTGTGCTGGACCATAAAACGAGATGACAAATGTCATTTTTCTATGATTCATAGGTTGACTCACAGTTCTGTTACAGATTTATATTTTGGTCAATGCTCCACCCGGGTAGAGTTGTGATGTCACTATGCATAGAGCTGGATTAGAACATGTAATAGACAGCTATCATTAGAGCGAAATCCCTGACCCATCAGAGCGGCCAAATGAAAAGATGCTCATTATCCATAGCTTGCACAATTAATTAAGTCTACTTGATTATTCATACCCATTTTTTCACCTACAACACAAAGAATTCGTTGTTAAGTAATTCTTCGTTAAGTTTCAGTAGTAGCTGGTCAGGCCGAGTCTTGCAGCTGGTTTTCAACCTCTACTTGCTAGCTTGAGGGCCAATTCAGGATCAGCTAGTTCCGCTTGGTTTAAGAACGTCATTCATTATAGCCATGGCAGCAACAAGTATGCACCATACATGAACCTTAGAGATGGATGCAACAAGAAGATACACTAGTGTGGGGCCTGGAATTAATCTCCCATTTGGACGTGAATTACTGATTCTCAATTCACTGGTCATACGAACCCAATTGATGGTGCTAACTTAGAATTGACGATCCGGACTAACAGAAACGCAAATTAGTCTCGCTGCTCCAGCAGATTATGCACAATGTTAAGCATAGGAACACGATTCATGGGCAAGCGTGTCAGGTGAGAGCGGCGCAGACAGCTTGACAACATTACCATTCAGTAATCAAAGAACACATAAGCCTCCATCCTAGAAACCGGAGAACTAAGCAAGAAACACGTTCCAGCAACTAATTTCACGGAAATCAGACCCGAGAGCTCAAAACATGCAGTTTTAGGTGACAAATTACCGCAACGTGGAGAGATAAATGTTAGAGCCGTACAGAAGGACTTTTACTTGGTCTTGAGCTCCTCTTTGTGGTTGAGGTTGAAGACATTGAAAAGATGGTCTGGATAGGTGTCTTGAAGGTGATACGTGGGCGGGACTGCAATATCCGTAGCCAATATCGTTACTGGCCCTTTCGCCGGCATCTGTAACGATCTCCCAACGTTGTTTCTTAGATCCGGGAGACCTGCATGATGCTCGCTGGTAAGAGTGGAGGGCGCCAAAATCTCTAGTTGGTGCCATGACGCTACCTGCCGCTCTTCCAGATGAATGTAGAAACGTCAGAGGAATGAAGAAGGTGGATCACAGATAACAAAGCTTAATGAGAACTTTATTGCAGATTATTGAAAGACCCATCCGGACTTCGCAGCTGCGAAATAGATATCTCTTAGCTATGGCGGTCCTTGCAGTTACTGACCCCGGATCTGAATGCAATCCATGATTGTGAGACAACGTGCATGAGTAGCTGATGACTACATATAACTTCTCCTCGATGCTTGATGCGGGCTTGGTCGAAGTCATGGCTTTATTAAAACAAAGTTGGATCCACTGAGCGTCCGTTGGCGCTTTGGAGTACGACAGGTAGGGGAGTCTAAAGTCTAAGCCTAAGAAGTTTTTAATTAAGTGTAGGGTAAAGCCCTATGATGGCGGCATTCTAAAAATAAGGGGCCTAGGACGAGGCAATAGCCAAGTCCAGCCCCGCATTTTGGTGATGTCCCCCACCCATGAGCTTTACTTAGAGTAAAGCACAAGGCAAAATTTATCATGAACTAAAACTACATTGATCACAAGGCATGGGTGTGGAGGGATTTTATGCCTACTCCTTAACAGTGGGAGGGAAATTATGCCTACTTCTATGCATAGGTGTAAGAACCCTCCCCCTATTGAGGAGTAGACATAATATCCCTCCCATTTTTGAGGAGGGAAATTGAAGGATGTAAGGTGCCCTCCAAATACACTACACATTTTCTCCCACTGCCTTATACTTATGGGTGTAAGCACCCTCTCACTATTTAGGAGCGGGCAGAATATTCCTCCCATTTTCAGGATTTTTAAGGCTTTAGACAGCCTTTGTAAATTCTACTTATATTGAGTTTGGGAGGGTTTCATCATTCTATCATTCAAAAGTTGATAATCCAGTATGAGCCTGCTTGTTGGCTTAAACTGGATGCAGAATTAGGTCAACCTTAAAACAAATCCCGAGCATTAGGTAGTCTAGTGATTTTTCCTAGGCTCCCAAAAGAACTTCACTTGCAACCACCTGGCAGGGTCTTTCTTTTCAGTTTTGTGATGTAGCCAATTTACCGGCAATCATCCACAATAAAATTTAGCCAAATTTGGCTATACAGCAGATATGAAAGTAGAAAATTTTAAGAATCCTTTGGCTTCCTGCTCCAAACTATCATAGAAATCTGAGAGCTTTATTTTCTACAAATCTCATGACGTAGGTTCTTTCTTTTCACAAAAATTCTTTTCATGTGTTGAAATCATATTTTTCAGGTCGCAGAAGTGCAAAAATTTGCCCCAAAAATGAAAACTGGCAGCCATGGTGTTCATTGTTTTTTTTAATGAGGGGAGAATTTTCACCAAATTTTGATCTGGAAAAACATGATTTCAAGACCGATACAATTCTGTCACAATATTTATTCCTTGTGAAATTGCCAGGCTTTGAGGAGTAAAGGAGTAAGATACACTAGGTCCATTCCATGATATTTACATTAATTTACTTAATTTTACACATATTCATGATTCGGATTTATTCATTTTTTAATACATAACAGTTTGTATTCCGTAACATAAGATAATAACACAATTAAATTGAAACTCAAGAACAAAATAAAATGAAATGCATAATAGTTATGGAATAACTATTTGAAATGAGTGGAATATCAATCATTTTCCTCCTTCTAAATGACTTGACTTGTGGGAATATCAAAGTTACATTCATGTTTCACATATTTATGTGTTTGACCTATGCTTGTTGTGCACTAGACTCAAGGACATTTCTTGTGAAAATAAAATATTTGTCTTGCTTTTCAAAATAAGTTTTTTTTTCCTTTTCCATCAGCTCAGTGCAAGCATCATTTTTTGATGTTTTCTTTTTCTTATGTTCTACATACTAGAGCCATGGTAATTTTTTATATTATTTTTCGTGAAGATCTAGTTTACAAAAGGTTTTGAAGGTCAAGCTTTTTGTTTTTTAGGGGTTTTTGATTTTTTGGGTTTTGTTGGTTTTTTTCTCCAGTCTTTGATGTATAGTAGAAGCTAATGTCTTAAGTTTCATGCTTTTTATGTGTTTCTTGTGTTCTTTGTCCGTTTGTTCTAAGTAGATTTCCTTTGCACTACTCTAGTGTACTTTCCCCTCCCATTCCCTTTTGGGCTTCATGATGTGTAACCATTCCCTATTTTCTCTCTCACCTTCATTTTGTCTAGTCTCAATGGGTGGCACAACTCAACTTACTACTCATGAAAGTTGGCCAAAAAATGTTTTTGACAACATATAATTGTTGTAGTTGTTTTGTTAGTACTTGTTACATGTGACATTTAATCTTCTTCATGGTTTTCAACATCTTTTGAAGCAACATAGTATATGAAGGTGCCACAAGTGAACTACCAATTTCTATGGAAAATTGGAAAAACATCAAGGGAAAAGAAAGCAAGAAGGATAAATCATCATCTAGGTTTTCTAGGTCCTCCACTCTATTTAAACCCTTCCAAAATACTCTTCACAATCTTTTTCACGTAAATCTTTGGAAAAAAACCATGCAACAATAGTAGGGACTAACCTTAACCCCAACAAAAGTTCAAGCTCTAGCCCTAGGGTCTAAGCATGATTGGGGTACTCCCTTTGACACATTAAGGATTTTCAAATTCACCTTTTTTTTCACTTTTCCTATGACCTATCTTAGATTTCTTTTTCTCTTCTCATGTTAAATGAAACAATTTTGTTCAATATAAGCATTCAAAATATCTATTTTTTTCACTTATGAAAGTAAGAATAATAAAACTTATTTAATGTGGGGCATGTTCCATCGATGGCCCAAATTTTTTAAAAAATTTATTTTTTGAAACTTTTTATATTACAATAGGGCATTTGGTTTTTATCAAACTCACACATTTTATGTACATTAGTACTTAAAGTGTTTGTGGTAAAAATCTTTAGCCAAAAAAATTTGTTTAAACATTATTTATGCGTCTTTGAACTTTTGTTTTTTAAGAAATAAAGCCCTAATTTTTTTTCAAGACTTGGTAGGAATCTTGAAACTTGTTCAAATTTAACATGCTATGCATAAAATAATATTTTTGACGTGCTCCCAAATTCCTAGTTAAACCCAAGATGGGTCTAAGTTACTCAAACACTGGAATTGTGAGGAATTCGGTGCACACTTTTAATTCTCAGCACTAAAAGGAGTAAAAGGGCATGTTGAGGCTCTGGGATGGGATTAGGAAGAGTGACAAGCTTTAGTTACGTACTCGAACCTACACCAAACTAACCAACAAGTTGGTTAGTACAATTTCTAGAGCACTTTTAGTGCTAGGACAAGCCATGGGTAACTTTGGACTCACAAGACTCACCACAACCCGAATTCGGAGGAAGCTACCACCTTCCCCCATATAGTATTCTCTATGCCTCCCCGCGGCACCCATATCCTAATGGCTTTTTGTCCCAGGACTCCCAAGGAGGAGTCTCGAAACTCCCACGATTTGGACTCCCGCAACTTTGTGGGACTATAATTTTTTGCTTAGACCTCCAATTGGGACGAGGTTTGAAGCAGAGTTGTAGCTCTTGTTGAGAACTTTTCAACGGTGTGTCGCACTCCCCTTGCACGCATCGGGGTCAGGTCGGGTTGATTTTCGACTTTTCGTGGTCGAGAGTCAAAATGGTAGTTTGACTTCCGACCTTTCTTTTGGCCATAACTTGTGCTGCAGATGTCCAAATGGCTCATGCAAGCCCATTTTCGACATCTACATTTTGATAGTTTTCCAATGATATAAAGAATGCCCCAATGCGAATTTTTTGACCCCCTGCAATTGAACTTTGAAGTTTTGGGAGTCCCGGAGGACTCCCAAGTCCCCATTTCAGGAGTGTGAGTTTCATCCTCACACTCTCTCAAAATAGGGTTGCGACAACTTTAGTAATGTATCTATTTATGAAAAAATGAAAAATTTCAATACGAATGTGCTATTAAGTTACAACATGTTTTAGTCAAGGGGTTTCATTCAATATAAAAGGAAATGGTCTTTTTTGGTACTTCAACCATGCTTTGTTTTCAAATTTTGTCGTTGCAACAAGATCATCATCATCTAGGTTAATGATTGGTTAATTGCAACTATGTCATTTAGTTTTTTCATTATAGCTAATGTGTTGGCAATATTTTTGAATGTTTCCCCCTATGCATAAAACAAACATGTAACAATTCTTAAGGTAAAATACAAATGAATGTGTCCTAGGAATGTTGACAACTATGGATTCCTTATATGTTAATCTATCTCCAATGTTTATTTAAATATGGTTCTAAACCTACCATTTATGGAAGGTTAGTTGAGATGTCACTTCATTTTTGTTAGCATTTTAAATCTCATGCATAGTGCCATGATTTTAAAAAAAACATGTTTGAGTCCATTTTGTTTTGCAATGAACCTTATGAATCTTGTTTGGCCTTTTCCTACCTATTGTTTTCCCCCTTCCTATTGACTAGATGCAAGTTATAGTGGTTTAAAAGTGGCAAGAATCCCAATCTCAAAAGTCCATAAAAATGGAAAAATAAACATTAGAATTAAAAAAAAAGCTAAAAACCAATGTTAAGTGGGCTCTATGTGATGATTAATCAATTGATAAAGTCCATATGAAAGGTTGCCCATTAAGAAAATTGTTTATTATACTTATTAGGGAAAAAAATAACAATCTAACAAAAAATGACTAAGATTGGGACTTTTGAAAATAAAATCCAAATCTGATCATTCAAAAATCCATAGTTATTTGTTGGTTAAAGATTTTGTTATAATTTTTCAATCAATTTTTTTATTCCCATCATGTATCATATATTTGAATCCTTATAAAAAATATTGAAATGAAATCATAACAAAAAATGTAATTGATTGTTAATGCAAAACCGAAACTATAATCCATATGTTTATTTTAAAAGTCTATTATTATATGATTACTGTATGTTTATTGAATTTCACCTTTTAATAAAACCTATAGAGTGCATAAGCCATAGTAATTTTTCAATGGGTTGCTACTCTTGGTTGGGGTTCCTTATTTCTTCCACACATCATAGCTAGTGCATTTCTGTCACTAGCCGATTTGTGGCCGATGACAACTTTCTCATCATATGTCTTCTTTGGTGGATTGTCATTTTGTAGCCATGGGTCCTATTTGCATGGGGTTTTCTCCTTTTTATTTTTTGTTCATTGTTTGCTTTTGTTTTTTTCTTTGGCTTGTGTGTATTCGTGCTTTCATTTGCCTTATACTTTTGATGGATGGGTTCCTGTCCTTGATATTTTTATACACTGTTTTTCTTCTTTTTTTAAAATATTCCGTACCTGGCTCTTTACAACCAGGGACCAGTTTTAAGGCTCAGTTTACACAAGGAGTCCAGGCCAAAGTTGAACCCAAATCAAGCAATCTTAGTGGTGTAGCCACTAAAAATATATTAGTCCCAAGGATTTTTACACTAGGATTCAAGGCCGAACTAAAAATGTAATATTTTAATTTATCACTGTTTGGCCCAGTGATGGGCCCAAGGTCAAAAACAGATACCTATCAACATGGGGAGCAATTAGGAACCCTTGGGGCAAATGCTGTTACAATAACATATTATTTATTCCCTGAAATCCACACCCTCCAACTCTGCAACATGCCTATTTCATGTGTGTCCATTTTTGGTCCATCTTTATTTCGCGCCTGTCTACTTTTGTCTTTTATATTAACAAGAGTGAAAATAACAAAAGCATATGAAACTTTGAAGACAGTTTGGTTCCAATTTGTTGGCATCACCAACTTTTACACAGGAAATCACGGACGTTTTAAAAAAAAAAAATTCTATTACTGCCCATTTACACTACGAGTCCGGGCCCGGGAAACTTGGGGCCGACTTTGAGCACGTTTGGCTTGTTGTTTGGCCCCAAGCTTCCAATAAATAAATGCTAGAACTTTGATGTCAGGATATTAATAAATGCTGAAACATTGACCTCAAGAGTTGCAAATTGGCCTCCCAAATTTGATGATATCTTTTTTCCAGCCTTGGGGCCAATACAAGGCCATAAAGTTCAGCATTTATTAGTAACCGTGGGCAGATTTGAAAAGATTTTTTCCTTGTTCAGCCTTGACTCCTGGTGTTAAAGCCCTTGGGGGCTGATTTCAACTTTTGCACCTATAGGAATGCTTGATTTGGGTTGAAAATCGGCCCTGACTCCTAGTGTAAAGCGGGCCTAAAAGTAACCTGAGACCAAACAATAGGCCAAAAGTTCCTACACAAGTTGCTAAAAGTCTTGTGCTCAAAAGCAGCTGCATTATTAATTTGGTAATTACTCTATATCTTTAGACAAACAGTCCCATACTGCATTATCAACTGTTGAATCATTGTGCCGGTCTAATTCTGCATTATCTAGTTCAGTCTAATGCTGCATTATCAACTTTATTATCAACTGTTGAATCGTAGTACACGTTCTAATTCAAAACGCTTACACTTTAGACTCCCTACCTGTCCTATTCGAAAGCGCCAACGGACGCCCAGTGGATCCACCTTTGTTGGCCTTGCCTGGAGATTGTGTTTAGATTCATTATAGAGTATAGTAGCTTAATGGATTTTGGCCTTAGGTAATAATTATAGGTCTATTTTTATATCAGGATTTTTGAAAGATGATATATTTTGGCTTGTGTTGAAACTTGAGATTAGTTATAGAGTTATGATATCTGTAACGAGTTTGGTTTCTTTTAGACTATTTTTCTGAAGATCATAATTTTACAGGGTGAAATATTTATTTTTTCATAATTCTTCTTTTGCCTTAAGATACTTTTTAATGGTAATGGCAAGGCCATAGTGTGACACGCCCCTTGTTTGAATAAATCCATGGCATCGACCAAGCCCGCATCAAGCATCCAGAAGGTGGTCTATCTATATAGTCATTGGCTACTCTCACAATCATCGCTTGCATTCAGAGCCGGGGTCAGTAACTGCAAGGAGCGCCATAGCTCAGAGATATCTGTTTCACTGTTGCGAAGTCCTGGGTCTGCCAATAATCTGCAGTAGAATTCTCTGGTCAGTTCGTATATTAAGCTCTGTTACTGTTGTGCAGCTGAATCTGTGATCCACCTTCGACGTTATTCCTCTGACGTTTCCACATTCATCTGGAAGAGCGGCGGGTGGATTTTGAAGCGTCATGGCACCAACTAGAGATTTGGCGGCCTCCACTGCTACCAGCGAGCATAATGCAGGTCTCCCGGATCTAAGAAGCAACTTCGGGAGATTGTTACAGATGCCGGCCAAAGGGCCAGCAACGATATTGGCTATGGATATTGCAGTCCCGCCCACGTATTACCTTCAAGACGCCTATCCAGACCATCTTTTCAACGTCTGCAACCTCAACCACAAAGTGGAGCTCAAGGCCAAGTACAAGTCCTTCTGTAGGTCTCTAATTTATAAGCTCTCTTCGCAATGTGTCACCTGAAACTGCATGTTTTGAGCTCTCGGGTCTGATTTCCCTGAAATTAATTGCTATACTCGGGGCCAGCTACTTCTAAAACTTAACGAAGAATTACTTAACAGCGAATTCTTTGTATTGTAGGTGAAAAATCAGGAATCAGGAAACGCCACATGCTTCTCACTGAGGAGGTGTTGAAGGCGAACCCAGAAATCTGTACTTCCATGGCTCCCTCTTTAGAGACGCGAATGAACATGTCGGTGGTCGAGATTCCGAAGCTTGGCCAAGAGGCCGCACTAAAAGCCATCAAGACTTGGGGCCGTCCCGTTTCCGACATAACCCACGTGATCTTTGCAACAACCGGCTCGGTAAATATGCCTGGAGCAGATCTTGTACTCTCAAAGCTCTTGGGTCTGAAACCCACAGTTAGGCGTGTCATGGTATACATGGGTGCTTGCAACGGGGGTACTACGGTTGTGCGCATCGCCAAGGACCTGGCAGAGAACAATAAGGGCGCCAGAGTGTTGGCGGTAGTTGCCGAAAGTACGATCCTGGGTTCTGTGCCACCGAACGAGGACGATATCGATGAACTCCATGCAGCCTCAGTAACCGCAGATGGAGGAGTAGCTCTCATCATCGGGTCTGATCCCGAGCCCAACGAGCGCCCCCTGTACGAGATTCAATGGGCCGGAGAGACGATCTTGCCTAACACTGAACAAGCGATCATTAGGCGTGTAACGATAGCTGGATTACACGGCCGTTTTCTCAAGCACTTGGTGAGTTTCGCGACTAGCCTTCCCAAATTCCTAACCGAAGTGAGGGAGGTAGTTGGCGGACCCAGTTGGGATGAGATGTTCCTGGCGATGCACACAGGAGGCAGCGGACTACTCAACGCAGTCGAGGCATCTCTTAACTTACCCAAAGACAAGCTGCAAGCAACGAGGACCGCCCTCTCCGAGTACGGCAACTTGCAGGGCGCTTCCTCACTGTTCGCGCTGAACGAGATCCGGTTACGCTCGGAGGAACTGGGCTCTAAGACGACTGGCGAGGGATGGGACTACGGCTATGTTCTGGCATTTGGCCCTGGAATTACATTGGAAGCTTTGTATCTGAAAAGTTGTCCTCGTTAAAACAAAAAAAAGACAAGAGGGTTTCATAAAGAAAGACTGCAATCTCCCAGGACTCTCTAGACTCCCAATCTTGAGCAAGAAAAACAATCTATCATTCTCTAATAAATCAAAACCGTCAGAAACTCAACCATCATCACATTGTAAAATAATCCAAGTTCTAGACTACTAGTCTTGGGATCCGCGTTGCATGGCACACTACCAGTGACGATCGAGTGACATGATATTAAGGTTGAAATATGAATGCAGTTTTTTCATTTGTTTCCTGAATCTTATGATATTATGAAAACACAATTCCATGATCATTCTAAATTTCCATGTGATCACCGCCAAGTTCACCATTTGTAGTACCCTTTGAAAGTGAGGCTAAATGAGCATATAGAATTGATATTGAAATTTAGTTTAACTATTAGAATATCGATTATATTCTTTTTTAAATGGTTGTAAAAATTTTATTTATAAGAATAACTAAAAGTTGAAAAATCTTTGCCTTCCTTGCCATTGTTTTTACGTCTTTCTCAAGTACGTTCAGAATTTTTTTTATAAAAATGAAACTAAATATAACCTTTCACACTAAGAAAATGATTGCAAATTAAAATGATCATAGAATTTAAATTTAAAGATTAGTTTAATTTTATCACTACCTTTACCTTTAAATTATTTGCATTATTCATTTATTTTCACATAAAACGATAACGTCTTCACCTTTATACAACTAATTCTCATGTAAAGTGATCTTCAATATGACATAACAATTTTTACCATTTTAAATGTTTTAAATTAATAATTTAGCTAATTTACTCTTTTATTTCTTTACATTGTAGTAATCATAGATATCAAAAATGAAAGTGGGAAATAATGCAAATTGAATAAAAATATTTGGATTTTTTTAAAGTATGATTTTTTGAATTATATATTTTTTGAATTACAATTATATAAGCTTGTATTAATCCAAATTGTTTTTTCTTGCCATGGGATTTCTAGTATTTATGTAGAAGTTAAAATTTTAATTTATTTTATTTGCATAAACTCAATTGAAAAATTTCATTTGTTACAATAATTCATGTATTATTATCAAGGTAATTTATTTTTTTTCATGATTTTTCTTTAATTTGGTCATAGTGTTCAAATATTTTAAGGTGTAGTAAAATCTAATTTCTTTTGCGTTTTTTACTTAATCTTTGCTTATCATGTAAAAACACATTTATGAATGATTATGATGAAATTTAAAATTATATTAAAATCTAAAATATGATACTTATAACATATATTACACTTTTTCAATTTTTTTTTTTTGAAACCTACAATAAAAACTAGGTCCTTTTCATCTTGGGTGGTACACCTTAAAAGATTTTCACCCCACATGCAAGCATTCAAATTTCAACTTATTTATGGGCAATGTTCAAGAAATATGATAATTTCATTATATGGAAGTTTATTAAGCTAATGTCATATTTTCCACTATGTAGTTGTATAAGTGTAATTATTTGTATATTGTAATTATTGTAATCAATTATAGTTATCTATTAAAAATAGATTTTGTGACTTAATTACTAGAATTATAGTAACTTAAGATCTATTATAACTTTTCATTTCATTGCGATAAATTATTTAATTACATGAAAAATAATTGGACATTGAATTGTGTAATTTAATTATTGTTTGAATTGTGATAATATATTCACTTCATTTCATTTCTACAATGGTTTATTTTCTAATTAGGGTAATTTTATGTTTACAGTTGACTTATTGTAACTATAATAATTGAATAAAACTAATGTTTGTTTGGTTTTTTTTTTCAAGTGGTGAAACCCATTCATTAGTAGTGAAAACTGATTTTAAACCTTCGTTTTTTCTTTTGCTATGCAATCTCTTTCAAAGTGAATACTTAAAAAACTATTTAATCAAACCTTTGGACATCATATGCATGACATTATATCATCTTTAGTAATGAAGTTATCAAAGATTTGAGATTGAACAACGTAAAGGTACCATTTCCACCACCTATCCAATTCTACAAGTTATGATTCCTCGGTCCCAATGACAAATAATACAAACTAACAAAAAAAGTGCATTTTACAATGTCACCATATAGTGGATCGAGATTTTAACTTTTTTTTCCTCTTTTTTTCTTAGAAAAATACAACAAACAAAAGTCAGTTTACTATCATTAATAGTTGTGCTTTTCGAATTAACATCAATCTTGAGTTGTTAATGCATCAAGTATTTTGTGAAGTATGTTGTTGACATGGATAAAATATTGGTTATTTCTCAATGTATTTTTTATCATTAAATTTATAAGACTTTTGTTTTTATGTTTTGGTGCATTTCAGTTTTTCATGTATTGTGTTTTTAAGCAATTTAGTCATTTAAAAAATCATGATTTTTGTCAAATATTCATAATCAACAATCTATTGAGTTTTATTCATTGTTGCCATTGGTGTCCCTTGTTTGAAATTTTGATAGTTTGGTTTCTCATTGAGGCTAACTTTCAAACTTTTGATTTTTTAGCTTTTAAAATCAATTTGGAGGCTAGTGACCACTAGGCATAATGGTATATAAAATTTGGTACTACTAAAATATTGATTTTAGTACAAGCAACATATTTAGATAGATATTATAACCAATGTTGGATTGGCATGGTGTCCTTTCTTTGAAACTCAAAGAATTGAATTTCTTTTTGTCTATGATGGGAGCATTAATCCATGGCTTTCAATATCAATAATATATTACTATTATTAGTATATATCACCTAGTGGCCACTATTTTCATAGTATATAAAATTTGAAACTATTAAGATATTTGTTAGAATACAAGCATCATTTTTGGATCCATAGACAAATATATTGTCATTGCTAGATTGGCATGGTGTCCCTTGTTTAAAACTCAAATAATTGAATTTTTCATTGTCATTAATGTGAGCACTAACCCTTGGTTTCAAATAAGTCCTGAAAACTATTGACGCATGTGATATAGAGTTGGGAATAATAATAGTTTCGGCACACAATTATAATTAAAAGTGAACAGGGACAACCCAAGTTGAGGGGCTTAATCACTTTAGATGCATTAGAAATGCATTGTAAATTGATATGAATTCTTTTTGAGAAGTCATTATTTTTTCATCATTTTGTTAGGCTTTGATTTTTTGCACATGTCATACATCACCCTAAACCCCTCATTTATTAGACACAATGAGTATGTTGGTGTTGTTTTTTGCGAATTCTTGATGGCATTGGCATGTTTACTTAGCAATATGCTTATTGAGACATGCATTTAAATGACACCCATGTATAAAATGATCCCAAATTTGTTAAATCTAGTGGCCACTTGGTGGAGTTTATCCCATCCCTAAGTTGTCTAAAGTCCTAAATTAAACTTTTAATTAAATTTCCATTTTAAGAAAATCAGCCAGAAGCAAACCATAGTCGCACACTAAAGAGGGACTGTCAAGTGGATTTGTGTCTCTACATTGACCAAGGCATCATCCATGACAAAAGCATTCTAAATTTGTTTTGGAGCCTAGAATTGTGAAGCTTATGTATGTTACTTGACAAGTGAGCTGTGTGTTGGAGCCGACAATTCCAACCCACCATGCTGGCAAAAGCCTTCACAATGATTTGGTCCATGATTTTATAAGTGGGTAGAGAAATGTTGAAAATTGAAAAGTCATAAAAAGAAAAGCAGCAATTCAAAAACATTTGCAAGACTTGTTACCAGCATCTTGTTGTTGAACACAAACAACTTCAGACAGGTTCACAATGGCTAAGTGCAAACTCGATGGCAGTTGCAGGATCTCTGCTGGTGACCAGCTGCCCCATTAACACCCTAGCCTCCACTGCACTCTGCTCTTTTAGCTTATTTGTGGATTTGGATGACAGTTTTCTTCTCCAGTGCAAAGCAAGTTGGCATCAGCGGACCAAATTCAAGAGCAAAAGGACCCAAGCCTTGTTTCATCCCCGTGGAATTATAACATCTCATATATTGACTGCTAATTGGCAAGTAAAAGAACACTGCATTGGAGCAACACCTCTACTGGTATGGCTCTATGGAGGTAGATCATTTGCACCATAGACACAAAAAACCTTTACAGAGCCAAAAAGAAATCTCTATTTTTAACCAAATGGACCTTGTGTGAAGAATATAACACTCACAAGGAACTACAGCACTATATTATATACTATGCTGCATAAGGACACCAGTATTGCACAAAATGGAGCAAGGGTGCAATAAGCTTAAATGCACGGTTGGCAACAGGCAGCTACTGAGTGTGTTCTGTTGATAGCAACAATCTGCATTGCTGCCGGCGGTTTCATGGTATTGCAGCACTTACTATGCAAAGATTGGAAGAAAACAATGGGGTCTACATTTTTGACTTTATGTCCAGATAAAAAAGCAAGGGAAAAGGCTTACTATTTAGGATGCAGTCTGCTCAATTTGGGGTGGGTGAGGCAATCCACCACCCCCACTGCCACTGCAACTTGATGTCTGATTGATCCTGTCTACATTCTAGAAGTTCCAATTTTGAAACATATAAACTTTTGACTTTGCAGCTGGCTGGGTTATGCAGTCAACTTGTGAAGGAAGATAGTTGTATCTGAGCTTGAGCTATGTGATTGCAAAGAAAATAGCTCAAGCTCACATAGCTCACATAGCTCAAGCTCAAGGTACTCAAGGTTCCCCTCAAAGAAGTGTGAAAAATCTCCCTTGCTTATAATTCCTGCTTTCTTTGCATCCATTTTGTCAAACAACAATGGATCTGCAGCAAAAACCCAGATCCATTTGGTGAGCCCATCAATCTGCATATTCCTGATTCAGCAAGGAACAACTCCATTCTAAGAGAAACTTGTAAGGAAGAACTCAGAATTGTTGAAGAACTAATGCTGTAAGATGATGATCAACAGCAGGTTGAGCTCAAGGCCTAATGTATGAAGACTACACTAAGCCCAGGTTATAATCAGCTAACAACTTGGATTTTCTCCCAGAGAATAAACTGTCCTTCCACCAACACAGGATATAGGCAACAGAAAACCTCCAGCTAAATACCAGTAGCATAAATCAATCAATGAAGACTTTCAGCCCAACTGCTCCATGTGGCTTTGCAATGGCCCCCAAAAAGACTCTACTCAAATTCTGTGATTGTTGTGTCCTTGTAGCCAAACATCCTATGTCCAGTTTGGAGTGAATCTGGCCATAGAAGAGAGAGCAAGAGGTAGAGATATGGACCTGCTGATCAGTGATGGAAGGAATGACTTCAAGGAAGTTGCTTCACGCCTCAGCTTCATCCAATAGCCTACCTCCATCTCCAACACAAAACTTGAAGGTGGCCTCAATAGCCTCTTTGAACTTTTCATATTTTGCTACAAATGCAACCCCTGCAGCATACCGTCCTACCTCCCCATCACAATTCACTCCACCTGGTCAGAAATGTCTGCTTCCCCCATCAGAAAAGGAGCACTGAAATGTCAACTAGTGTTGATACACATCACATAATCTGGAACAATCAAGGAAAAGATGCATAGGATAAGGCACCTGGCTGAAGTTGATAGAACCTTGGTTTGAACAATTGAAGTAGGAGAAGGCCCCTAGAAGGGCACAATCAGGTAGCTCTAGCATGCTTATGAAATCCTGGTGAGTGAGAATGCCCCTGCATATACCACAATGCAGATTGTCACTCTATAAAAGGCAAATTGGCAACCTGTGATGCCATGCTTCTGAATTGGTCTCTAACAATTGTATAAAGTATATTTGTGATCTCACAGACAATAGTACGTGCAAATATAATCAATTCACTCATTTCTCAACTAACAAATTCCCTGAAACCTCACTCGTTCCCATAACCTCAAATAACAATCTTAACCTTTTTGTTAGATCCATGGCCATAAACTTGTGCAACCAGTGCTTCACAATCTTGAATTGCAGTTGATACAGCTCCTCAAACTTCCCAAATTCTAAAATAGCAGCTTTGCTGTCAAGCTTCAACTTAAATGCCTCCATCACCAATTCAGCATCCTCATAAGTATGTTGAGTCATGGATATGCTGAGCATTCATGCCCTGGTAACACATACCCTTTCTACAAATGCTTAGGGATTTTTCTCTTCTGCTTGTGTCAGATGTAAAGTTGGCAAGTACTCCACCTAACGAAGTACTCCATATTACAACTCAAATCCACTACACAATCAACATGGGCTCGCAAAACACATAAAAGTGGTTTGGAGCACAATGCCAACTGACACATCCTCTACACTTCCATCAGCTACAAATGAACATAAACCTATAATTTGGGGAGCAAGATTCACACAGTTTGTATTGAACAGGAAGCACAGATCTGCACAGGGCAGGAAACAATTGATGAACTCTATCAGCTCTACAGCATGCTTCTTAGAAACCCTAAAATGTCTCTTCCAAGAAATACATTGGAAAAGGAAGGGGTACAATGCAAGGACCTTACTGACATAAAGGCATGGAACTGTGTCATTGGACAGAAAAGGAGCCGGTACACAAAAGGGCCTTCTACAACCTAGGAAGGATCAATGTGCACATGCAGGTGGCATATCAACATAGCTTGCACCACATAACCAGGAGTGAAAGCTCCTGCTTTGATCAAAACCAAGGCTCTCCTGTTCGCTGTAGTTGCTTTCAGAAAAATCATCACTTATGGCTCCAGTCATTGCACATGGCTTTCCACTTGATCACCCCTAAAATTCAATTGAAGAGAAATCAGATGCAAATTGGTGCAGAAGGTATTGAACATTTGTGACCATGGTGTTGCAGAAAAAAACAGCTTTGAAAAAGACAAACTCCAAAAGACATCTTTCTATTCCACATGTAGTCATCAAGCAAGCCATGTTGTAGGATCTTTGGTAGTAGAGTTTAGTTTTCTTGGTCACTCTTCCTCTTTTAAGAGCTTTTATTATCCTCATTTGATGAATGGGCATAGTCTTCTCATTTAATCAGCCTGGCTGGCCTGCCAGTTTACTGGCAACATTTGCCAGACTGATTCCAAATCTTCACCCAAGTTCCATAATTAATCAACCCAAATGATATATCCAGCAAGCAGTTCCCCTGATTCCCCTTACTGATCCTCACAACACCACAGGGTCTGCTCTGTTGGACAACTATCAACTTTTCAAGGTGCCCACAAAGTGTCCACACCAGGTAAGAACATTTGTTGCCACTATGTAAGCAAAAGTTGGCAGCAACCAAACTTTTGGCCCACAGATCCAACCTTAATGAAAGTGGAAAAACTCAATTAGAGCTTTAGTGAGACAGATAAATCTGGTTCCACATTCCATACTCACACATAACTTCTCATTTCAAGTGTGTGAGTTGGTCTTTTTACTTCAGACATCTTTAAAACAGAAATGCACAATATATTTGTGTCATGAACTCCTACAAAACCCAGATGATAGCCAAATAAAGGAAAAACATTTCAGAATCGTCATAAGTAAAGTAAACTCCACAATTGTAAGTATGTTTATAACCAGATTAAACCTCCAGTAGTAGAACAGATCTTACATTTTGACATGTATTTGCTCACCAGATGCGACCATACTTCAGGGTTGAACTATATAACTAAGCTCCAAGTTCACAACATGGGATCTACTCTTACCAATGAACTGGACAGTGAAACAAGCAGTTAGCTGAATCTCAGAGCTTGGAGGTAGGCTTTGCTGGCTTTCAGGAGCAACCAGCAATGAAGTCTTGCATTACAGCAAAACCTTCTGGCTTCATTCTATCATAACACTCATGTGTCCATTCCTGAAAAGAAGATAATCAATCATGCCGCCTTTAGCACAAAAGATATTGATGCTATGGCACTGCAGCATCCACAAGTTCTTCATGGTAGTTTAGACAACAGCTCAATTTTGGCTCCCAGTGTCTGGAATGTTGTGAGATGTTTGTTGCTCCTGATGACCTGAGGGCTCGCATTCAGAATCAAGAAACCCCATGGCTGGATAGCTGAAAAAAACTGGTTATGTTACCCTATTGCAAATTGAGGAAAAGTTGTTATGGGAATGCTGCAAACACGATCAGATCCCAAAGGTCCACAGGTCAAACCATAGCATGGACATTCCAAAGATAGCTGACAATTTAACTACTGTGGTCTAGATTGAAAACACACTTAGCATGTGTATCAATGAACTTGGCAGTAGTACTTGCAACAAGGATATCACAGGTTAGTGCAACCTCAAATCCTCCTGTAATGCAAAGTTGATGGCACAAATGATGGGTTTCCTACACCACTCTATTTGTGCAACTGGTTCCTTATCTTCATTTTTTACATCCCCCTTGAAGACTGCTGTTGCTGCTATCAGATCCTGCCATCATCAACCATATTGCTGTCAAAATTCTCCATCTCCTGTTGAAGTACTTGCCAATTCATTCCATGGTTCAACCAGCACCCCCACAAAACCCTAACAAATTCATGCTCTATTGAGCTTATCAAAATCAAAGTATACAAGTTTACTGCAACCAAATCAATTTCAAGAATAAAAATCATGCTCATTTTATGTCCAGATGCAAGACCTTGAAAAATTCAGCCAATGAAAACAGTGTCCTGAGGTAATGAACCAATGTCACGTACCCATTATGCAACTCTTATATGAGAACTTAGGTGAGAAAGAAGAATCTACAATAACAAGATGTGCAGGCAAACTTGGAAGCTAACATAAACCTTAAAAGTTTCACTGAAATTGAAAACAAGAGTGCTGAGAGAGAACCACTCCAGCAGTAGAAGCTCACCCTGCTCCTGTGAGAATTATGACTTTGATGGCAGGCTTCTCATCCAATTCCTAGAAAAGCTCTGCCAGCCTGATGAGCATATCTCTGGTGAGGGCATTGAGAGCTTTTGGTCTGTTGAGAGTGATAATAGCAATTTCACTGCTGCATACTTCAAGCAGTATTCAACTTCACTCTGTCTTTTCTGCCATGGCATTGACAAACTCCTTCTCCCTTTCTGCATCACCAGTTCAAATCCTCCTTATCAGATATCTCAATTCCCAACTTTCTGATCACCTCTCATTAATGGATGACATCAAAAAGCCCAGAGAGCACACAGAAAGAAATTCCAGAGATCCAAGAGTCTAAAGCTATATAGTTTGCCCCCACAAATTTTGAGCTCCAATTGTCTAACACAAACTCATATCCAAGAAACCAACTGCCTTATTGTCAATGTTGAGGTTGAGGTATGTGAGACCGGTCACCCAGAATTACCAGATCTCTTTACAATCCGGCTTCTTACCAACCACCTTCACAGAAACCAAAGTTCTCTTTTCATCTGCTAAGAGAGATGCTGAGCACAGGCTGCTTGAAGGACCTGCAAATGCTTCATGATGACTTCCCCAATGGGTGTCACCTGCATCTCATCTCAAATGGAGGGGGGAGGACCTTGGGTCCGTAATTTTAATGCACCAGGTTTTTGGGCTATTAACAAACACTATTGTTGTATTTAAACCATAGACAGATTAGGGGTGACCTAATTTCCCATTTTGGGTTTGGGTCTAACCAACAATTTCCATCTCCCACACAAAGAGACCTTGATGATCATCTTGCAACAACTTTATGAAGTGGACAAATTCCCCAAATAAATCACTGATCTCCAACAAGAAAGAAAACCATGGTTGGGTGAGGAAGGGTAGAAGAAGAAAAAAAAGAGGAGTGCAAAGAGCTCAGTAATGGCATGGTTACCAAGTTGACCTTTGTTTCATGTCAAACCACAACGACTTCCAGAGGCAAGCCAAAGCAAATGAGAGACAGTATGGAGAGACTCTACTTGAGGTTCCGGGCAAGGGATTTTGCAATCGGAGCCAACTGATTTGCAAACCACCAACAGAAGATGACAACTGCTGGAAACAAACTACTGCTTGCTGGCTGCTCTGCTTTTGCTGCATGATGCATCAGTTGAGACAAGTGATCCAAACTCACAGGCAAGGGATGATGATTCTTATGGCTGTGACCCAAATAATGGACTAAGAAGATTAAAGTGACAACCAATTACAACACTTCTAAAGCCTGGCCCCCAGAAAGCTTGGATTTTTCTAGCATCAAAGCTCCATTCACCAGCATGGCATTTTGTGCAAGAAGCTGTTGCAGTTCATGCAGCACTACTGTGAAAGACTCCTGAAATTTTTCCAGCCTGCTCCATGTTTGGAGCAAATTGATCAATCAGTGTAGATGAGTTTCCAGATTGCAGCCTGCTCAATTACTCCATCAGCCACTATCAAAATCCTAACAGTTCAATTTTCAGGCATACAGAGGATCATCAGAAATTTCTCCTACAAATCCTGAGTATAGAGGAATATAGTAACCAGGAGGGCTCAAGGGATTGAGGTTTAGAAAGCATGGTAACATACCCAGTCTTGGTGAACAGTATGCCCATGAGGCAGATGAAATGAAGTTGGAACCTTTTGTGCAAATCAGTGATATCAAAAGCTTTGGGAGCTGTCAGTCTGTGGCACACACCCCTGGTGGACTCATCACTGAAGTTCAAGTCATCATTCTCCAAAGATTGTGTGGGTTGCAAGTGTAGTAATTCCTCAGAATGTAGAATTGCCCGCTCTTCAGATGGTAGTACAGGCAACTGACTGACATGTTATTGATTCTGCAGAAACACAAAATGACAGCCATGAGTTTAGCATAGTTAAAGATCTACAAAAGTGTGGAATTGATAAGAGGTGGTGAAAAGGAGGAGAGCTTTGGTATTATGGCCAATCCAGGATTGTTTCAAGCAAAATAGACCTCCAACCCTTCAAGACCATCATCCAGCAAGAGTCCTTGAGATTCCCAATCAATATATTGGACCAGATTCTGAGCCCTTCTAATTACAACACCTATTTACTCCACTGTGGCCATTTCTTCAGATCTTTGTGTCAGAACCAACTCATCAAGCTCTGTTCACCAACCCACACAGTTATAGCATCATAAAGGGCTTCCTTTAAAAGGCACTCTCTTGAACTCTGATTGATGATATCATCCAATTCAATGGGATCACCCACCAGCACAGTTACCTCGAGCATACAAAAGACTTAGGTTAAATGGAGACATTCACTTAACAGCAGCTAGAATAGTACCAGTAGTCATGCCAGTGATTGTGCCCGCAACACAGGTATAAAAGTCATTTTAAAGGTTGAAAAGGAGATCCAGGGATTAGTGTAGGGTCCAGGGCCTTGACTGAGACTCACTTGCAGATCAGCTAACTGCAATTCATTCCAGTAATCACTAGGTCATAAACCAAAAGGAAATCACTAAAACAAAAGAACAGAATAATCCAAAATTGACATCACAGCACTTCCACCCACAGTTAGCTTAGAAACCATTTTCAAATCCATTAACATCTGCTCCACACTGTAACCACAGAAGTTACTACTTTGTTTTACTGGTATACTCAAAATACTCAGAATGAACCAGGGAGTAGACAGGCAGTGGGACAAACCCCTAAAAGATTTAGGTCTACAGAATTTACCTTCTTGTGGATGGAGGGAAATTTGCTGCCTATCAGCATCATCTCCTGCATGCCTGTGTGAATAAAGGAATGACCACAGGTGTCTTCTCCACATTTGTGAGAAGCCTGGGAGAAGCAATCGGCGAGAACAGAACCCAAGCATAAGAAAATCATTGACACTTTAAAATATTGCAACCTACAGGACTGACTAAGCCCAGAACCTAAAATTTCAGACCCTTCTTGGGAATAAATCAGATCAACAACTCGCTCATTGACATTGACTGCTATAGTAGAGTCCAATTCACACTCTTCTATGGCTCATTAGTATTACTAGAAGGTTGTAATCCAGTGTGAAAGATACTCATCTTTGATGAGGAAATTGCACATCGAGAACACTACACTTACAAGATAGCAGCCCTTCAATGCTTTTCCAGAAAGACACCTGCCAATTCCTTGTTTAATGGCGCCAATTGATGGTTTTTCCATCATCTCGAGAGCAACTTCCCTCTGAAAACATGTGCACCCAATCAGCTTTGACAAAGCTATGTCTATTCCTTGCATTATCACGTCAACCCTCTATTCATCTAGACACATTGACAATACATTCACATGGGTAGAGATACAACACCCAATACTTAATCAGAAACAGAAGCGAAACCCCAATGAAGAGATCTCACGGTTTCTTCATGCATCATGTCACTTGTGAAACACAGTTCTAGATAGCAACAGCATTTTTCCAGGAAGTGGTAACCTCTTGCTGAAGCGCAGCTTCACGTTTAAGAGGCAGAACTTTTAACACTCCCGAAAAAAAGCAGAGAAAGCAACATTTGTAAAGCATCAGTCAGTTGCACACAGAGTCCACTGCAAGTTTTTAGCCTGAATCAATATGCTTGGGGGCAGCAAGGCAGCCATTACCAGTGGATCACCCATTTATTCCTGGGTGCCTTAGAAATTTCAGTCTGATGTCCTGAAGCTGCAGAAATGCTCAAGTAATGAGTCTTTGTTTGAGAATTTACTTCTGCTGATCTTCGGGTCTGTAAACATGTGGCATCTATGGTAACTTAGGTAGGTAGGTTAGCCTAGTAGGTATGTTAGGTTAATATGTATTTAAGTACGTTAAGCCAGTAAAGCTGCAATCACACCCAGTGTTACCGCTAACCACTAACACTGAACTAACACTAAGCTAACATTAAACCACTTCTTTTAAAACAATAACAATAACAATGTTAATTAATAATTTTCTTAAAATTCACATCAGATTAATGTTAGTTAGCTTTAGGTTAGTGTTAGTTAGCACCACGATGATGGATTCACACCATCATCATGGTGTTTGGAAAACCGTAGCCGTATCAAAGGCCATTTCCCATGTGTATTGGGTTCCAACTTTGCTCCACTCTTTCACATTTTTTCTCATCGTGAGAGCTTCACTTCTAGCCATTGTAAGCTCCCCACTCCATCGCCTTCAACCTACTTTTTTGTTTTAGCATTTCTTATTTCAACATCTTTGAGAGCACCATTCTCCATCACCTTCCAAGCTTCTAGTAGCATCATTTACTATTTCATGCACCTTTTCATTTATTGTCACTATAAAAGTTTCGCTTGCAATAGTCACAAGCTTCACACTCCATCACCTTTAGCAACTTCTTTTTTTATTCATTTATTATTTTAGCAATTTTAGATTCATCATCTTCATGAGCATTACACTCCATCACCTTCTAGTAACTTCATTTCTTTTTTCTGCACCTTTTCATTTACTTTCATCACAAGAACTTTACTTGTGGTAATCACAAGCTCTACATTCCATTGCCTTCCAACAACTTCTTGTCTTGTTTTTGCAACTTTGTTGCCACTGTATTCCATCACCTTTTAAGAATGCTTCTTCTAGGAATGGATTCCTTCACCTTCTAAGAATTTTTCTCTTGTATGGTTTCAAGCAACAACACTGTTTTTTTTTTTTATGACAACTTTTTCAAATTTTCATTTTTTATAGTAGCTTTTTCATTTCCTCCAAATTATCGATTACTAAAGTTGATAACTACTAGAATTGATGGTTGTTGGAGTTGCTTGCTAAAGTCATCAATTGTTAGAGTTACTTACTAAAGTTGTCGGTTGTTAGCTGCTACAACATTGTAAGTCATGAACTTCCATTAATAATAAACCATTGTTTCGTTGCACTCTTTTTTATCTTTTGCCATGGACGAAATGCAATAAAGGGTTTTGTTCACAATGTCGTGCATGTTCCTATTCTAGATTATGGACAAGGTTTTGAACTCCCTAGATTTTTGGTCTTTTTTCTTGGTTTGAATTTTTTCTATTATGATGGATATGTTATTGCTATTCAATTCTTTTTAACTATTGTAACATTGCATGATTTTCATATGTCAAGATCTTCGTGTTTTTTATCCCATGATCTAGGTCATTAGCTTAAACATAGAAGCATAATGTGGTTCCCTTGATTCTTTTTCACTAAATACAAAGATGACAAATGGGTTGAAAATTTCAAAATTACAAAATCATGTCTTTTTCAAATTACTAACCAGCTTCAACTTGTGTTGTTGAAACAAGACACCCATTATCGGAAAGCTATTCCAATCATTACACCAAAATGTGTCCCCCTAATGAAGAAGGGCCAGTTGTTAAGGACAATGAATTAGTTCATTAATACCTAGTGAAATACAAATTTATCAAGCCATTTCACTTGTTAGTTAATTAATTAAATAGCATGAAAATCAATTAAATTTAGATTAATTAATATTTAATGTAATATTTAATATTATTGATAATTTCACAAAAAAAAGCCTATGAATTATTGACACGTGTCACTACTTAGGTTAGGTTTAAAACCTAACGTAGGTACATAAGCCATGTAATCAACCTAAATAGGCACCCAACTTTAAAGAACCACATAAAAGAATATTCGGTCAACTTACCATTATTGACCACAAACACACCATTTGTGAGGTTTAATTTTTTGACCTGTAAAATGGAAACAAACACCCCTACCATCAAGTGATGCACCCCCAAGTTCCTTGATGGACTCAACTACGTGTCCAAAGGTGAAGATGGTGGAAGAAAAGTTGGGGCGCGTTCCCTGCCTCACAACACTTTGGGGTAGAGGGGCGTGTTGGAGCTCCGGGATGGGGACTAGAAAGATTAACAAGCAAATCAATTACTCACATAAACCTACACAAACCAAACAACAAGTTGTTTAGTGCGTAACTCAAGCATTTTTCGTGCATGGACGAGTGACGAACAAACACGAACTCACAAGATTCACCACGGCCTGAACTTGGGGGAATCTACCACCTTCCCCCTTATAATATTATCTGTGCGTAACCACAGGGCTAGCACCCAAACATCATTTTGTCCTAAGATTCCCAAGTGGGAGTCCCGAAATTCCTTAAACTAAAACTCTCGCGACTTTGGAATCTCATAACTTTGTCTGCAAACCTCCAATTGAGGTGAGGTTTGAAACAATGTTGTAGCCTTCGTCGAGAACATTTCACGATATGTGGCAGCCACTTACACGCAAGGAAATGAAGGTGATTCCCGATTTTAGTGATCGGGAGTCAAATTACCGATTTGACTCTCAGCCCTTCTTTTGGCCATAACTTGTGTTTTAAATACCCAAAATCCATTTTAGACATATACGTTCTAAGAGCTTTCTAATGATATAAAGAACTCTTCAATCCAAGGAGTTTTGACTTTTACAATCGCTCTATGAATATTCAGGAATCCATTGGGACTCCAATTCCCAAAGTGGGAGCTCACTTGGGAGTGTGAGGATTCATTCTCTCACACTCTCCCACACTTTTGGGAGGATGAAATGTGACTCTCAAGCTTCACTTTTGGTTTGCACCTTCACAAGCCCTTACCTTGGTCACGAGCCTAAGGCTAGGGTTGTGACATCAAGCCATCACATTTCTTATGATAATGTGTTACATTACATTTTATTTATCAAATATTTCATTTTAAACATTATGAAAACATAAAATTCGAATATTCATATCTTATTGAAATTTTATCCAAATGAAATGATTTAAGTTTAATTTAATTTTTTTTCAATAATGTACATAATTATATTTATTTCATTTTGAAAATGTAAAATCATTTAAACAAATTTTTTTTTGAATATCACTATTGAATAACATTTCAATGACCATTCTTTTGGGAAAAAAATGTTTAATAAATGGATAAGATTTTTACTAATATAATAATATTACCTATGTAAAACTACTTTCAGCTGTTCCAAGGCTACTTTTCTTTTTTTTAATTATTTCACCTTACATTATTTATAGTTATTTATGGTTCTTATCATTTTTTGGCTATTTTTAGTTATTTCACCTTAGGTTACATTCCATTATTTTAAATTATTTTTAGTTATTTTATGTTATTTTTGGTTATTTAAAGTTATTTCACCTTAGGTTATTTTCAATTATTATTAGTTATTTTTGGCTATTGTAAACTATTTCACTTTAAATTATTTTTGGTTATTAATAGTTATTAATAGATATTATATTTGTGATTATTAATGACTATTATATTCATGGTTATTGGTGATTATTAATGTTTATTATATTAATGGTTATTGATGGATATTCCATTAATGATTATTAATTTTTATTCCATTGGTGAATATTGGTGGTTATTAGTGGTTATTAGTGGCTATTTAATTAATGATTATTGTTGGATATTATAGGCTATATTATTAATATAATATTGGTAGTTATGTTATTGTAAGTTATTCTAAATTATTTTTCTTTAGCTATTATTGGCTATATATGTTATTTTACCTTAGGTCATTATATATATTTTTTAATTATTTTAATTTTTTATATTTAAGATAAAATAATTTATAATAACATAAAGTAGAATAACCTTGAATAATTTAAAGTGTAACTTGAAATAACATATATTAACTTAAAATAAAATAACTTAATGTATAGCCTAAGGTTAGTTGAATAATTTAATTTTAAATAATTTAAAGTAAAAAACCTATAATAAGTTACCTAAGATACTTTAAAATATAATAACATATATTAATTTAGGGTATATAAATTATAATAGCCTATAATAACTTGAAGTAATTCAGGGTATAAGTTTGAATAACTAATGTAACCTAAAATAATATAGTGTATATCATAAAGTAGCACAAGGTGTTAAAAATAACAACATAAAAATAAACATATTTACCATAGTAAATTATAATAGTGAATTATATCAACTAGTACTGAAACACGATGTTTTCATAGTGATATTATAGTGAAATAACTTTAACCAAGGTGAAATCACTAAAGTGTAGTGAATTTATTTCACTTTTAAGGTCCCATAGTGATTTAGGCTAATGAACTAAACCCCACTTTCATACTAATGAAGATTAGGAAAATACAACATGGGCAAAACAAATTGTGAAAAAGGTGAAAGTTGTTATTTTTTTCATATGACAACACCATGCACCATTAACAATCTTTCATCATTATGAGACCAACCTAATGTTGTTAAACCCCATTAAAACATGATTTGCAACTAATTTTTTAATGGTTGAAAAGTTGTTCAAGCTAAGACTTGCCATAGAGCAAATTATTGTTTTTCTTAATTGGACAACTTTTATCAACTCATTGTGTGGGAATCATTGTCAAAAGTTGTTCACCAAGGCAAAAGTTATTCGAACTAACGTAAGGAGGGACAAGTTTTGGGATACTTGTGTTAATTTTGTACACATGATGGAACCAGTTTTAATGCCATTGAAGGCATTTGATGACAAACAACCTTACATGGGAAAGGCATGGTTTTTCACAAAAACAATGGAGCAACATGTTTTATCCTTATGAGATCCTCCGTTTGAATTGCCATTAAACCTTGCAGATATGATTGAAGATTAATTTTACCAGAGGTGGAAAATGTTGATGATTGATTTACATTATATAGGGCCTTTCTCAATCCATACTTGTTGGGTTAATCTTTCTTACATGATGATGCAGATGCAAAGGAGGCCTTAAACAAACTTTTGTGGGCAATAGCTCGTACCTCGACCACCTATGCCTTAACTTTAAAAGATTTTGTAGATTTTGTGGAAAGTCAAAGTCCAATTTCTAACACCCCCAATGAAGGACCTAAACTTGCTCCCACACGAGTGGTGGGATTTGATTGGAGCTGGTGAATGCACACCTGCACCTATCACCCATTGCATTTTAGGGCAAATGTGTTCCACATCATTGTGTGAATATAATTAGAGTTCATATTCATTTGTCCATAGCAAAGTGTGAAATCAATTGACATCGAATTGGGCGGAAGACCTAATGTACATATACATTAATAGCAAGTTTTTACAAAAATGACCTAGTGCCAACCCCACAACATGGTACAAGAAAAACATGGTGTCTAAAAACTTGATGTCCAATGTTGATGAAAATGTAAATGAAAGCAACTCATCAAACAAAGACCTCACATTGTTAGATGAATTGAATGAAAATGAAGTCAAACATAACCCTTTGAATGCCCCCATGATGACAAGATTTATTTTTCAAGATTGTTGTTTGATCTAATAATTTAACAAGTTCAAGGGTCTAACAATGGCGATCCAAATATGAACATGCCATTATTATACAACGATGTTCAAATGTCTAATGCACCCCCCTAGGCTATACATGCTCCAACAGACCCAAGTCAAGACATGTCCATGCAATCAATGAGTTCCATGGAAGTGGACCCTGCAATTAGCACAAACACACCATTAGCTCAAATCATCATTATGGAATTGGATGCATAACAAACACTAAATAACACTTCACACATTCAAACGGACCCACTCATCAATCCTAAGCCCAATATTGTAGTTGATGACATTGGGGATATTACATTTGAACCAAGTGTAAACCCACATACAATCACAAGCATAAATTCACCCCAAGTTGCGGATCCAAGTCCTTCAAGTCCTAAAGTTGAAAGACCAGAGAAGTTAGCAAAAGGTGATTTAGATTCTAACCATGGGGTGAAAATATGATCAAGTATACATTTCATGATTTTTATCAAGAAAAATGTAAAATAACCATAAATCAAGCCTTAACATATCAAATTTTAAAGTATTATTTAATTTAATGATCAATATGAACATATTATTTGAATTTATGTCAATGATATTGAAGAATCACATGTTTGAACTAGATTTAAGTAGATTTTTAAAAAATGCAAATAGACTTTATTTTTTTTTTTGGGTTGCCCAAAGGAACAAAGTAAGCTTCAAATAGATGAAATATTGAATTTTTTACTTTCTTGCTTAATGGCCATCTAAAATTTACTTATGCACTTTCAACTTTGAAGGTAAAAATAGTAATATATCAATCTTTAAATGTAAAAGTATTTTTGAACAGAATTTCACCAATCAATTTTTAAAATATTTTTGACTTACTTTTAGTATACTAAAGTTTTCCAAACTTTGTATACAATAAATATAAATTCAATATTGTGCACCATGATGGTTTAAGAATGATTGAAAAGGTTTCGATTCTACTTTCTTGCATTTATGTGTAAAAATATGATTATAACTACTCATAGTTATTTTTGTTGTATAAGTGATCATGTTTTGACCTTGCGCACCAATCAACTAATATTTACAACATCCAAGACCTCCAATACCTAAAATTCTAGTGGGGTCAAGACTAGTCACTATGGTAGTTACCATGAATCGTCTTTTACCACCTATTGAAGATTCATCCACACATTGAATTAATTGAGGGAAAAGGCCTACTATTCAAACAACAATTGTTTTTGTAGGTGAACATAATTATGAACCACACACTAATGATGGCATTTTGGATATTAAAGGCCAACACCCCACTAAACGAATTGTGTCAAAATGTTTGAGCCAAAATACCATCACAACCTTATGTGGGACAAACACTTTGGAAGCAGAGGAAGGGCGCAACGACGACGACAATGACATCAACATTCCTAATGAGGCAATTGAGGCCCCAAATGATAGTGAGTACCATGAGCCTAGACCCCAACATCCAAATTCTACCATTAGTCATCGTCCTAGGTCATAAATCATAGGGGTTTCACAATCATAGGCATTTGGCATTTTGCAATTTTTACACATAGGTTGAACATTATATGTAAATCCACATGGTGGCGTAAACATATTTTCTTCCAATTGTATATTTCTTTGGTAATAAAATTGTAACCATCTGGTTTGGGACCTTATTTTGAAATTAATGTATTTCATATAAGACAATTTCATGTATTCATAATTCAAGTCGGAAACTTTCAATTCCAAGGGCACTCAAAATGATTTGTAGGGCAAAAAGAAAGGAATGATTAATTATAATTATTGTAATAAAAGAGATTGAGTGAAAAATTACAAAATTTTATTTTTTTTATTTACTCGAACCGAATCGCTTGCAATATCTATCAAAAGATGAAACCCCTAGTAATACACTATCAAAATGGCATTTCCATGAAGTTTTAAACAAATCTTCAAGTAGCAAAGATGTTTGTTCCTTTATTTATTTATGAATTCAACTAAAAATTACCAAATGTCATATTGTGTTAAAATAATCTTGTGTGTCGTAAACATGAAACTTTATCAAGTTGTCCTTGTACAATAAGTCCTCAAGCAAACAAGACATCCAAGACATAGACTCTTTCAAATGTGCATGGAAGATATTGAACACTAATGCCATTGTGATCCTAGGTTATGAACACACTTTCCCTATCCATTACATTTTTAGTTTTGACATATAATGTCAATGGTATGTCCTTGTATAATAAATCTTCTGGTAATTGAAAAATATCCACATCATATTGGCCTTCTTCCTAGCCTAGGAAATATATAACATTTTCCCCTTCATAGACCCAAGTCATGATGGTGTGATTGTCCCATTTGCTAACATGCTTGATTATTTTTCCTTCAACTTGATTACTTGAAATATTTCACTTTGCAAAGAAAGTTGGAAGCACAAAAATAACAAAAAAGTGCATGGAGTCCCTTCCCTCCCTTTCTTTAAAGTGTTGTAGACCAATTGTTTAAAATAACCAAAGTCATACACGTCGAAAAAAAAGGGGAGGAAAAATTAAAATTTGAACCTTTTTATATAGGTTAAATTAGGTGTACCCCAAAATTAGGGGCACCCAAAAAACTTGGCAATCGAAATAATTTGTTCACCATCTAACAATGTTCCCATGTACTAACCACATGTGGTTGTCGAACCTCATTAAATGGCAACCAATTTTTTTCAATCACCAATTGGGATGTGTGGACAGTTGAAGACCAGAAACATTTGGTCACCATTCCTCAAGTTTGAGGGTCAGTAATTATAGACTATGTAGTTGACGACTAAAAAATTTCAATTGCCAATTGGTTGATTATCTAGTTGGCGATCGAAATTGGCCGACTATTGGTGACAAAGTTTGTTTAGGCTGCCTTCGATTGCCAATAGTACAGTGGTCTAAGGGAATGATCAAACTATTTTTCAATTGCCATTTGATGGCCCTAAGTCTATGAAGTCTGTAGGTTGTTGGGTGGTGACCAAAAAAGTTCGATTGCCTACGAATTTGGGCCATTAGATTGAGTTTGATGCCATATCACGCATGTGATGGCGACCGAATGTGACCAAAATAGGTTGGGCTCGGTCTTGGGGCTTTAGGATGTGTGGGTCCATTATAAGACCCAAAATTTTCTTATTTCTTGTATTTTTTTCCCTACGTGTGAAGACTCTATTTGCTCTGAACAATCAATGCCATACACTTGGAGGAAAATGGAAGTCCTTTGGAAGGCTTTTAAATTCATGACAGTAATTGTGAAAACAATCGTGTGTTGGACTTGAATGTTGAACCTCTTGGAGGACCCCATACCAATTTATTATACATTTTTTCAAAACTTAACCTTAATTTACCCCACCATTAACCTTAATTTTTCCTTAACCCTAATTTACTTTTATTTATTTATTAATGGATGGTGGGTACAATGGTAGATGATGCAGATTGAAAAAGAGTGTAAGGGGCCATGGTGGGAAAGGAAGACATCATGAAGCAAAAACTATCGTAGGAGATGCTAGATGGCAAACCATTCCCTAGCCTTGGTCATACACATTATGTTCTTCCTATGTTCGGTGGTGCCGCATTGACAAAAAATGGCCATTTTCTAGGCATGACACCCATAGGTAAAATAATTACACCCAATATCCAAGTTACTTAGACGAACATACGAAGGCATGCATGTTGGAGATTTACATGGTCATCATGGGGAACTAGTTTTTCCCCAAAACCTAGGTGCCTTTGATTGTGGCATGGATGGTTTATGCAGAGGTAGTGCTTACGATTTAGGTTGATGGAGGACCATTCGAGGCAGTTGAGTTGACAATGTGCTACCAAATAGATTTGCAAGGGCAAATCCATTGGCTTTTCCAAAAATTTGTTCACCTCCTACAATAGTTCCTCTAGTTCTTACAAGGAGACCTCGGGTTCTTCCTTGATCTACCCCTATCACTCCCCCTTTTCTTTTCAATTGGGACCACCAATATCAGTGGTTCTTGAAACAATAACACCAAATACTTCTTGTACCGTAGTGCCACGAAAGGTTCGTTAATGAATTCGGGCTGGAGGCCATCTTTTATTGGGCAAATAAATGACTTTTGGACTTTTGTAACGAACGTTCTCCCCCAAAATCGGACCTTTTGGCGCCAAAAAAAGCTTCGCGTTGTCGTGCGTGTAACAAACCTTTTTTGCTTCGTTTTT